>Ga0207904_1000014_pt1 | contig 208290 bp, 195 predicted proteins | sample MalvirmetaMSP118_FD_184232 | JGI IMG/M metagenome (GOLD analysis project Ga0207904, IMG submission 184232) | Marine viral communities from the Deep Pacific Ocean - MSP-118 (SPAdes) | ecosystem: Environmental > Aquatic > Marine > Oceanic | place: Pacific Ocean | collected 2011-05-30 | reverse complement strand
TGCCATATTCCCGAGTCCAGGGGATGTAGCAGATCATCACCCTGATATCTTCCATAGCATCTGATAAATTGCGACACAGATGGGCAGGCTTTTCCCTGGACCGATATTTACCAGTTCCCTTTGGATCTTTTAGCAAAAAATGATACCGCACCATGTAGTATCCTTCAGGAACATGAGGACGATGAACCTTCGGGCGGCGGCGGCGGTCTATTTGGCGGGTTACCCACCATTCCTCTGAACCATAAAAGCCATCCGGCAAGTCAACGAGTTTTGGATTCCCCCAATAAGGAAGGTAGATACCATATTCCTCTTTCAAAACCTTGGACCGGGCATGCTTCAGATTCCCAGGCAAGACGCGCCCTGACCAGGGGCAATAATCAATCCTGGCCGTATAACTCCTAAAAAACTCATTGTTCGTGCCGTGGGAATAAAACTCCTTCCAAATAGCCTGATTCACAATATAGATGCCATAATTCCGCGTCCCAGGGTCATACATAAGGCACACTTCGGGGTCCGACGCCGCCGCCTGCAGCGCCTCATGCTGATCCTGAAGTTGTTTTCCCCGTTTCAATCTCATTTTCTGAAACTTTACCATCTTTGATCGTATCTGCCCTGTCGGTCCATTCCCCAGTGACACCATCAATCGCCCCAAGATGACGGCCACTTTTAGAATAAACTTCTATTTCACTATGACCATAATCCCATTCATAGTAGCGGGAGTCTTTGCCTTTGAGACCATCACGCTGGCCCCGATCGACCGCACATTGATCGATGCGTCCCTGTTGTCACAGGACGAACGGACTTGGCTGAACGCCTATCACGCTCGAGTCTTCGCAGAAATCGGACCGCAATTGGACGGGGCAGAGAAAGCCTGGCTGGAATCAGCAACCGCGCCAATTTAGGGCACCTTAAAGCCCCGCCTCTTTCCACCAGGTGTCGGTCAGGAATTTGCCGGGCAGGTCTTCATCATTGGGACTGTGCCCAGCGATGGCGATTTGGCGCTGCCATTCTTGTTTCAGGCTGTCGGGCAGTTTTTCCCCGCACCAGGGGCAAAAATCAATCTTCACCATTCGGACGGGGTGTTCATCCTTTAGTCGATCCACCGCCAGACGCCGAATGCCATATTCCCGAGTCCAGGGGATGTAGCAGATCATCACCCTGATATCTTCCATAGCATCTGATAAATTGCGACACAGATGGGCAGGCTTTTCCCTGGACCGATATTTACCAGTTCCCTTTGGATCGTCGAGAAAGTCATGATACCAGACTTTATAATAGCCTTCCGGCACATGAGGTCGGCGTATCTTCGGGCGGCGGCGGCGGTCAATACCGCGGGTCGCCCACCATTCCTCTGACCTGTAAAAACCATCCGGCAACACTGTCGTATCAGGTGTCTCCCAATGGGCGCAGTTGATACCAAATTCGTCTCTTAGTGTTCGGGCCCTGGCATAGCGCAAATCACCGGGCAAAAGCCGACCAGACCAGGGGCAGTAGTCAATTTGCGCACCCCGCCTATGAAAAAAAATGTTCCCTGGCCCATAGTAGTAGAACTCTCTCCATATGGCTTGGTTCACAACGCAGACGCCATAAGTTCGAATTCCAGGATCATAGACAAGGCACACTTCGGGGTCCAACACCGCCGCCTGCAAAGCCTCATGCTGATCCTGAAGTCGTTTGCCCCGTTTCCGGCTCAAGTTCTGATCCTTTCTTCAAATCCGGTTTAGAAGTCCACTCCCCTGTAACCCCATCAATTGCCCCAAGATGGCGACCAGATTTATTGTAAACCTCTATTTCGCTATGACTGTAGTCCCAATCGTAATATCGATAATTCTTACCCTTAAGCCCATTAGTATATTTTCCATCTTTCATTGGATTTTTCTTGATCTGAGTCCATAAAAAACTCTGAGACGGGGCAATTTTGAGGTTCTCGCGAATTTTCCGCTCTTCCATAAGACGTCCTCCCTCGCCTTTTAAATAGTTATCATAAGCGCGTCTCTGTCCCTCAGTCAGCGAGATATTCGGTTCTTGGGTCATTCCCTCCCTATCGACATCAAAGCCTCTAAAGCCTTTGGCAAAAGGTGTTCTTCCTCCATGAATAATATGACCGCCGGCACCGCCGGGTTTCACATAGGTTCCAGGCAGAGGTTTACTGGGAAGTAATGTAATCTGCGGTACTTCATCGGACTGATCAGGAAAAGGGGATGGGTTGTTAGGCCCTAAGACATCGGATTGATCAGGACGACCGGAGTCACTTGGGTTTTGATCGTCATGAGCCCGTGAACTATCTGGGTAGGTTTCAGGCGCATCCAGGCCCGCAGGCGGGATAGCGGGGAAGGGCGGCATGATCGGGGGAAGAGTTTGGTTTGGATCCAATTGACAGGATGGATTTCTTACCCAACCGAATGGAGCAGACCATAGAAACGCAGGCTGGCCATTCGCGTCTTTTGGAATTTTATTTGTGTGCGCATACTGAACAAATGGGGCCTCCTTTCGCTCATCTGAGATACCCTCATTATTCTCTACAGCCAGTTTCTCCACCTGCGCTCGAATGGGGGTGGTTTGGTCAAAGGTCGCAGCCTGAGCGGGAGAAACACCCAGCGCCTTTGTTACCAGCCCCAGCAATGGGGAGGGGTGGGCTGGTTTGTCATTGAGAGCCTTTGGTGTGAAAAGCTTGTTCCTGTCGCCGGCAGTCGGAGTCGGCGTGCCTGATCCTCCCCGTATAAACGCGTCTGACAGATCGGGCGTTGACCCGGGCAATGGGGTCTTAGTGCCAAGCCGGTCTTGAAAAAGGGCGCGCAAATCCGCGGCACGGACCGCAGGCTTATCATCCTTCCCAAAACTGCCGGGCTTGTACTCGCCTGGATAAGCAAGCTTAAAGCCATCGGTAACCGCTTTGCGTAAACGGTCCCCAGTCTCCCCTTCCGCATGATAATCCGGATGGACCATCAGACCCTTTAGCACTTCATCAGGATCATCTTTTAGATCATTTTGCTTAGAACTTGGTTGATCCCCCATGCCGTGGGGTTTGGGGATGCTCAGGTTGTTAAAATCGTCCGCCGAGGTCTTGCCCTGGGATTGGCGAAATGCCTGCATACCCTGCACCAAGCCGCCCCGGCGGGGTTGCGTCGACCGAGAAAAGAAATCACTAAACGACATCTGATCTTCCTTTGTTCTTTTTAATGGTCGCTTTCGATAAGGTTCCTTATCCCTTAACGACCAAATGTGGGTTTGAATCGATGCTTCCCCGAAACATCGCACTAAAACAGCCCCATAAGGATGCAATCCCTTTAGGCTGAAATCAAAACGTGCAACAAAATATAATTTTTGTCAATTAAAAAGAACAAATAGGAACAAAAAATCGAAAATGGCTGGGAGCGCTTTCTTAGGGCGGGACTAGTCCCCCTGCGCATTCCAAAAGATTTCTTGATCAGTTGTCCCGCGAGCCTACCCGATAAAGGCTCAAGCATCTGGCGACTATAGTCCAGCATCCAACAATGCAGACGCATCAGCCCGCCGAGAGACAAACTTGCGGGGCGCGCCGGGGTGCTATTCCGCAGCGGCGTAGGCGGCCCAGCGGAGGTAGTAGTCGGCTTCTTCGGTATAGATCGAGCCTGTATGGGCCAGGAAGCTGGAATACAGTACGAAGCGGTCCGCCTCGAAGCTGCGATCCAGCGGCAAGCGCCGTTCCGCAACGAAGCGTTCCGCCTCCTGGATGCTGGTCGTTTTCAGGCGGGCCAGCGTCACATGGGGCAGGAACTTGCGGCTTTCAGGCTTGAACCCGCAGCGCACGGCGGCGGATTCGACCTTCCTTTGCAGATGCATCAGCCCCTCATCCTTGCGGGCCTGGGCGATTAGGGCACTGGGTCGACGCTTGTTGCCGAACCAGTTGAGCTGGTCCAGCGTGACGTCGAACGCCGGTGCATCAATGCGCATCAGGTCATGGGCGAGATCTTCGGCAGCGCCGTAATCAATCTCCCCAATAAACCGCAAAGTGAGGTGGAAGTTATCCGGATCGGTCCAACGAGCCCCAGGGAGCCCGTTCTGTAACCCGGTCAGCGCATCCCGAATATGGTCTGGGATGGGCAGGGCGACGAAAAGCCTAATCATGGCGCGCCTCCACTATATCTGGGGCCAAAATCGACCCCTACCCCCTTAATACCCGATTGGCGTAGCTTTGTGAATGGTTTCTATGTCGGAAAGTACATCTTCCGACAATTTCATGTCCCCGGTGGCGATTGCGGCCTTTAACTGATCCATCGTGCGGGCGCCGATAATGTTGGCGGTGGTGAATTCACGGGTGTTTACAAACGTATTGGCCATCTGGGCCGGATCCAGGCCATGTTTGCGCGCAACGGCCACATATTTCGCCGTTTCTTCGACGGCGCGAGGCGAAAGGTAACGCCCGAAATACTTACCAAACAGGGTCAGGCGCGCCCCTTCCGGCCAGGCACCGTCCAGATACTTACCCGACAAAGTGCCCATTGCCAGGGGCGAATAGGCCAGCATCCCGACCCCGGTGCGGCAGGAAACTTCTGCCAGTCCGAATTCATAATCCCGTTTCAACAGATTATAGGCATTCTGCACGGAAACGATTCGCGGCAGGTTCATCGTCTCCGCCATGCGCAGAAATTCCATCACGCCCCAGGGGGTCTCATTGGAAACGGCGATATGACGAACCTTCCCCGCAGTAACCAATTCTTCCAGGGCGCGCAGGGTTTCTTCCAGCGCGACACCATCTTTTTCCGGCACATGCGTGTAATTCATCGTGCCGAATGTCGTGGTTTCCCGTTCCGGCCAATGCAGTTGATAGACATCGATATAGTCGGTCTTCAGCCGCTTCAGACTGGCGTCACAGGCTTCCAGGATCGATTGACGGTCCAGGCGGGTTTCCCCGTCATGCAAGTGCGGGCGCATCCAGGGCAGTCGATTGGCGCGACCGGCGATCTTGCTGGCCAGGATGACTTCAGACCGGCGGCCCGTCTTTTCAAACCAGGTGCCGATGATTTCTTCGGTCCGACCATAGGTCTCTGCGCTGGGCGGAACTGAATAAAGCTCCGCCGTATCCCAGAAGTTAACCCCCTGATCCAGGGCATAATCCATCTGTTCATGGCCTTCAGCCTCGGTATTCTGTTGCCCCCAGGTCATTGTGCCCAAGCAGACAACGCTGACATCCAAATCAGTATGGCCAAGCTTATTGTAACGCATGGTAGATCAGGTCCCCTTTAATGGATTTCAGGGCACACGCCCCGTTATAGAAACAGTGTTAACACGCCCGTATAGGCATAAAGGCGATCCCGGCAGAATTCACCATTAGCGAAAAAGCCCGTGATAGGAAAGGTCCCTAAGGCCTCCGCAATCAATTGTGTTTCCTGACTGGGATCACTGAACTGGTTGGGACCACGTGCCGCGCAGGACACATAAACTCCACCCCGAATGGGTTGCTTGCCAGTCCGGGATTTCAATTCCGACAGCATGCGACGCATATCGGAAACGGCGGTGGTTGGATCGCGCCGACAGAACATCACCCGATCGCCCGGATTAAGATGCGCCGCAATTGCCACGGCCCCTTGATGCGGATCTATGGCCACCAGATTGCGCACGGTATAATCACCCAAATCGGACCCTTCCACGGGCAAGGCGGCGAAAATGTATCCCGCGCACCGATTAAGATCCCGCGCCAGAATTTCACCAATATCCTCCTTGAAGACCTCCAGCGCGGGACGGCCATTCAATTCCAGAATCACATGGTCCTGAGCATTGGTGATAGTGTGAGCGGGGCCAATCGGGCTGCATCCCTGGCTTAATGCTGTTTGCAGCGGGATATGCGCCAGCGACAGCAACGCCCCGCTGAGACCCTGCCCGTCCGGGCCATCTGCGATTTGGGAGCCTGGACCCTGAGCGGCGCTCAATCCCCCGATCAGGAAGCCATCCGTCTCCTGGACGATATCATCCATCAGGCCACCCAATAACCCATTCCCAGGATCGCCATGGGCCAGAACGACCGGCGGCACATCAGAAGACAGCCAATCACTGTATTGCGCGCTGATCCGGTCACTTTCACCCCGCAGGCCAGAAAAGACCCGAAAGCCATCATTCTGGAACGGACACAGCATGACCGACAGGCTGGGGGTGCCGAAATTTTCTGCAAAATCTCCAGTCGCCGCATCCGTCCCAATCGTCCCGTAGCCAACAGTTCCCACCCAATGGGGAACACCCGTGGCCTGACCCAGCGCAGCCTCTATTTCTGCGGAATGCGTCGCATAGTGGGGCGTCATGTATATCAGGCCCAACTGGTGATCGGAATTCGCCCCCCGCAATGCCGGTAACAGGGAGTCCAATGCCTCCTTCCAGGTTTGTCCGGTCCCTTGTGCTGATAAGAAGTCTGCACCCGCCGTCACGATGCGCCCTTTTGGCTTAAATCGGACAGGGCCTTTTCAACAATGGGCAGAATGCGGGTCACGATCACGTCCACCCCCGCCCCTGTCGGATGCATGCCATCCCCCTGATTCAAGCTGGCATCGGCGGCAACCCCATCCAGAAAGAAGGGATAAAACAAAGTATCATATTCTGCCGCCAGGTCTGGGAAGACCGCATTGAATTCGTCGCTGTATTCCCGCCCCAGATTTGGCGGTGCCATCATTCCGGTCAGGAGAACCTTAACTCCGGCTGCCTGAGCTTTTTCGATAATAGCCGCCAGATTTTTCCGGGTCTCAGAAGGCGGCAATCCGCGTAATCCATCATTAGCGCCCAATTCCAGGATCATCAGGTCCGGCTTATCAGCAAACAGCCAATCAACACGGCTCAACCCGCCTTTCGAGGTATCGCCCGATACGCCCCCATTGACGACCCGCGCGTCATGGCCCGCCTCGGTCAGCGCTGCCTGCAGCTTGTTGGGGAAACTTTCCGCCTTGGACAGGCCATATCCTGCCGTCAGGCTGTCGCCCAGCGCCAGAATGGTTGTTTCCGCTGAGGCGTGCCCAATTCCCAATGTCCCAAAAACTAAGGACATTGCGACCAGCAATCCATTGATTGTGCAGCGCAACGGGCCATATAGCCTTGAAACGCTGATATAGATCGCATCGAAAGAAAGTGAGTTCATGACATCTCGCGCTGAAACTGAAGAAAACCAAAACGGAGTATCGCCGATGATTGATCTGCGCGATGTCCACCTAACACTTGGGTCTTTAGCGGGCGAGGTCAACATCTTGCGCGGCATTGATTTGTCGGTTGGGCGTGGAGAGACGGTCAGTGTTGTGGGACCATCGGGGTCCGGCAAGACATCCATGCTGATGATCGTGGCCGGGTTGGAACAGGCAACTTCGGGCAGCGTCCGAATTGGCGACCAGGATTTCCGTGGCTTGAGCGAAGATGGTCTGGCAGAATTTCGCCGCGACAATCTGGGAATTGTGTTTCAAAGCTTCCATTTGGTACCCACCATGACAGCGGTTGAAAATGTCGCAATCCCCCTGGAACTGGCCGGGCGACGCGACGCCTATGAGCGTGCCGCTGAGGTTTTGGAACAGGTCGGCCTGTCACACCGGCTGAGTCATTATCCTGGCCAGCTATCGGGCGGGGAACAACAGCGTGTCGCCCTGGCGCGTGCTTTTATCGGCAGCCCTAAATTGATCCTGGCCGACGAGCCGACAGGCAATCTGGACGCCGACACAGGACAACAAATCATCGATCTGATGTTCAATCTGGCACGCGATCATAAAACGACCCTGATGCTGATCACCCATGACGCGGATCTGGCGCAGGCCTGTGACCGAACCGTTGAGATGCGCGACGGGCGTCTGGTCAAAGACGCCGCATTGAAGGCGGCGGAATAAGATGGTTTCTGCACGCATCGCACGACGCGAATTGCGCGGCGGCCTGAAAGGGTTCCGTGTCTTTGTCGCCTGCCTGGCGCTTGGTGTTGCCGCCATTGCAGGCGTTGGGTCCCTGGCTTCCGCTATCGAGGCTGGGCTGAAAGCTGATGGCCGCGTTCTATTGGGCGGGGATATCGATCTGCGCCTGACCCATGTCGCCGCCGCCCCGAACAAACTGGAATGGCTGCGTGCCAATTCAGAACAGGTTTCCCAGGTCGTGGAAATGCGCGCCATGGCCATTCGCGCCGATGGGACGGACCGGCATCTGATCGAACTGAAAACCGTGGATGAGGCCTATCCCCTATACGGTAAACTGGTGCTGGAAGACGGCGTTTCGCTAAATGAACTGGACAAGCGCGATGGGGCATGGGGCCTGATTGCCGCGCCGCAACTGGTTGAGCGCATGGGGCTGTCCAAGGGCGATAGACTGAAAATCGGGGAAGCAACATTTGATTTGCGTGGAACCTTTCTGTCAGAACCGGATAAAGGAACACAGGCGTTTGACCTGGGCCCCCGCGTCTTCATTCCGCGCGCTGCCCTGGCAGAGACTCAATTGGAACAGCCAGGAAGTCTGATCCGATACCATTATCGCATCGCCCTGGCACCGGGCACCGATGTCGCCGCCTGGACGGAGCAACTGAACACTACCTTCCCAGGGGCTGGCTGGCGCGTTCGGGCCCTGGATGATGCCGCGCCCAATATTCAACGTTTCGTTGACCGCGTTGGGCTGTTCCTGACGCTGGTGGGGCTGACCGCATTGCTGGTCGGCGGCGTCGGTGTCGGCAATGCGGTACGGGCCTTCCTGAACCAGCGGACCGCGACAATCGCGACGCTGAAATGTCTGGGGGCTTCCAGCAGCACGATCTTTTCCATTTACATGCTGCAGGTCGGCGCATTGGCGATTGTTGGCATCATCGCTGGCTTGATTATTGGCGGTGCGGGCCCTGCATTGATCATCCCCTTGCTGGCCGACCGATTGCCGGTCGAGGCGCGAATGGGTCTTTACCCCTTCCCCCTGATCCTGGCGGCGGCATTCGGATTGCTGACAACATTGGTATTCGCATTGTGGCCGCTGGCAAAGGCAAGCAACTTGCCCGCCGCGACGCTGTTTCGCGACCTGCTGAATCCGGTAATGGGACGACCCGGCCCCAGAATGGCCATAGCCCTGTCACTTTGCGCCATTGCTCTGGTTGGTTTGGCGGTATTGACCGCAGATCAACCCCTTGTCGCCCTGGCTTTCTGTGGTGGGGCGGTTGGCACCCTGTTGGCCTTTCGCGCCGCAGCCAGTGGGGCAATGACCTTGGCCAGGCGTTTGCCACGCGCGCGCAATATCCGCATCGCTTTGGCGGTCGCAAATCTGCATCGACCCGGCGCGCCGACAGCCAGTGTTGTCGTTTCGTTGGGCCTGGGCCTGACCGTCCTGATCGCCGTTGCAATGATCGAAGGGAATCTGTCCAAACAGGTTTCCGAAACCTTCCGGGGGGAAGCGCCAGGATTCTATTTCATCGATATTCAGCCGGATCAGATTGATGATTTCCGCACAGATCTGGACAATTTCAATGGATTGGATCGATATGACACGGTCCCCATGCTGCGCGGGCGTATAACCGCCTTAGCCGGGGTTCCTGTGGAACAGATTGAACCCCCGTCAGAGGTCGCGTGGATTTTGAGGGGGGATCGCGGCATCACATGGTCGCGCACGCCCCCAATCCAAGGAAGCGAAATCGTCGAAGGTGACTGGTGGCCGGAAGACTATTCCGATGCCAGCCGGACCCTGGTCAGCTTTGATGCAGAAGCCGCCGAACTGCTGAATCTCAAGATCGGTGATAAAATTACGGTTAATGTCCTGGGCCGGGAGATTGAGGCAGAAATCTCAAACCTTCGGGATATCGACTGGACCACTCTGGGGATCAATTTCGTCATGATCTTTTCCCCCGGTGTAATTGAAAGCGCCCCGCAGATGTATATCGCCACCGCCTATTTGCCTGCGGATCGCGAAGTCGCCCTGGAACAGGAACTGACCGACCAATTCCCCAATGTGTCAGCCATCCGGGTCAAGGAAGTCCTGGAAGGCGTCGATAAAATTCTGAAAGACCTGGGGACGGCTGTGACCGCCATCGCTGGCATCGCCATACTGGCCGGTATTCTGGTTCTGGCAGGTGCCGTGGCCGCAGGGCACAATCGGCGGATTTATGAATCCGTCGTGCTGAAGGTATTGGGGGCAACCCGCCGGGATATCCTGATCGCCTATTTGCTGGAATTTGGCCTGTTAGGGCTTATGACAGCGGTGATTGCCGGTGTGGTTGGGGGCATCGCAGCCTATGTTGTGATTGAATTTGTGATGCAGGCAGAATGGATCTTTGTGCCCGAAGCCGCTGCCCTGACAGTGGTGGTCGCCCTGATCGCAACCGTGTCTATGGGCTTTGTCGGAACATGGTCCGCCCTGGGCAAGAAAGCGGCCCCCCTGATGCGAAATGAATAAGCCAAAAAGATGAAATTTTTGGCACATCTTACTGTTGAAACAGTGTATAAGAATGTCCATATGAGTTAAGAAAATCGCGCTTCGGTGACCGGCATGGGCATCACCCTCCCCATACCGGCCACGACCGGGCGCGGCTGGAGAGTTTCACGGGGGTGACTACTAAAGGGGCAATGAGCCATGGCTCTCAATCCGAATCGTTATGCATCACAGACTGGTAGCGTCAGTCAGGCGGAAATCGACGCTGGCCTGCGGTCCTATATGCTGCGCGTCTATAATTACATGGCGCTGGGCGTCGCCTTCACAGGCGTGCTGGTCTTCGCATTGGCGCAAAATCCTGAAATCATGGTCACCATCGCCGTTGGGCCCATGAAATGGGTTCTGTTTGCGGCCTTGATTGGTATGGGCTTCTTCTCCCACCGCATTATCTCAATGAAATCCACTGCGGCTGCACACGCCTTCTACTGGGTCTATTGCGCGCTCTGGGGCGTGATGATTTCCCCCATGGTGGCCTATTTCCTGCAATCAACCGAAGGGTCGATGGATGTCGCGCGGGCGTTCTTCATCACCTCTGGCATGTTTGCGGGTGTCAGCCTGTTTGGCTACACCACCAAAAAGAACCTCAGCGGGTTCGCAACATTCTTCATGATGGCGATGATCGGCCTGGTGATTGCCATGGTCGTGAATATGTTCCTGGCCTCCACGGGCTTTGCCCTGCTGATTTCGTTTGCTGTCGTGGTTATTTTTGCCGGGGTTACCGCCTATGAAACCCAGATGATCAAGAACATGTACCACGAAAATCTGGGTGATGATCAGGTGACCAAGTTCGCCCTGTTCGGTGCCTTGGCGCTGTATGGCAGCTTCGTTACGCTGTTCATTCACATCCTGAACATCCTCAGCATCATGCGGAACTGATCCCGCATCATCTGAATAATGTTACGCCGCCCGGCAGGTCTCTGCCGGGCGGTTTTGCTTTTGGACAGCCCCATAAAGCTGATCCGTGATATCCAGGCGAAAAGCTCTTGCAGCGATTTCGCAAGACGAAGCCCGTCTTCACGTCTATGAAGAGCGCCTAATCTATTCTGGAGTGATCGATATGACATCGGAACGCAACGCCGCCCTGGTTCTATTCGCAGGCTTCCTGATTCTGGCCGTTGGCTTTGGCGCGAGAATTTCGTTTGGCGTTTTCCTGCCCAGCATGCCGGCAGAAACCGGTTTTACCATCGCCTCATTGTCGCTGGTCCTGGCGGTTCAGAATCTGATGTGGGGTGCGGCACAGCCGTTTGCCGGTCGTTTGTCAGATCGATTTGGGGCAGCACCCGTCGTGTTCTTTGGTGCAGTTCTATACGCTGGCGGCCTAGCAATGACTGCAATGGCGGAAAACTTTTGGGTCTTTGGGATGTCTGCCGGTCTGATCCTGGGCGTTGCACAGGCCGCCGTTGGCTTTCCTGTTCTGTTGGGTGCCATCGGGCGCACGGCGTCGGACAAACGCCGTGGTCTGTATCTGGGCATCGCAACGGCGGGGGGCAGCTTTGGACAATTGGTCTTCTCCCCCGTCAGTCAGTTATTTCTGCAAAGTTTCGGATTGATTGATGCATTTCTGGCGATGGCGGCTGTCTGCCTGGCTGCGTCGGCACTTGCCTTAGTCATTCGCCGCGAAACCAGGCCTACTGCCACGCAGCGGGCCTTTATCGCCGCACAGCCCGGTGAAAATCTGAAAGCCGTTCTTGGACGCGCCATGACTGATCGCAGCTTCCAGCTCTTGATCGCGGGATTCTTTGTCTGTGGCTTCCATTTGGCCTTCATCGCTGTTCATTTACCGAATTTCGCCCTGGTCTGTGGCCTATCCGCCGCCGCTGGGACGGCTGGGCTGGCGCTGATCGGTGCGTTCAATATCATCGGCACAATTACGGCGGGCCAGATCAGCGGCACATTTCGCCCAAAATACCCGCTGTCGATCATATATGCTTTGCGCGGTGTGGCCGCGATGGGCCTGTTGATCGTTCCCGTAACTGAAACCGTGCTGCTGGTATTCAGTGCCGTCATTGGTTTGTTGTGGCTGTCCACTGTGCCGCTGACCAGCATGACAGTTGCCAAGCTGCACGGTCCGAACAATGTCGGCATGCTGTTTGGCATCGTCTTCTTCAGCCATCAGGTTGGCAGCTTCACTGGTTTGGTCATGGCGGGGGAATTCTATGAGATGTTCGGCAATTATGACGCCATGTGGATCGCCAGCGCGATCCTGGGCTTTGCCGCCGCCATCGTCCATCTCCCCATCGAAGACAACCGCAAACTGACCCCGGCAGGGGCTTAGGACTCCTCACCTCCTCGTGAGGTGGGGTTGGAATGTGCCGGTTTGGCCCTACATGAGTTTTGTATCGCTATGGTGCGATGCACACTTTAATGGGAATTCTCATGTCACGTTTAGACTCGGCTATCCGGCGGTTGCAGGCGCAGCGGCGGTTATTGGATCAGGCAGCGTCAGACATCCAGTCCTTGGAGGGGGTTGTTCTGGAACTGGGTCTTGGCAATGGCCGGACCTACGATCATTTGCGGCATATTCTGCCAAACCACGACATCTATGTGTTTGAACGGGAAGTTCAGGCCCATCCGGATTGCGTTCCAGAGGATGACCACTTGTTTCTAGGAGATGTGATCGACGGGCTGCACCGCGCGCAGAAAACACTAAGGGCCAGAGCTGTGCTGGTGCATGCAGATTTGGGAACCGGCGACAGTCAGGCTAGCCGTGATTTCGCAAAGAATCATCTTAGCCCCGCCATCATTCCGTTACTGGCCGAAGGTGCACAGATACTCAGCGATCAGCCGCTCTCCCTCCCTGGCGCGACCAAGGTTCCTTTGCCCGAAGGAATGGATGCGGATCGATATCACGTCTACCGGGTGGATGGGCCATTAGAGGCGCACAAGCGCTTTCATAAGGCAGCCTGAAATCCGCCTGCCCCTCCTAAAAGGGCAGGCCCACATAATTCTCCGCAACGACGGTCTGGGCCGCGCGCGAAGACATAAGATAGGCGATTTCCGCCTCCTGCATGCGGTTTTCAAAGGCGCGATCATAGCCAGCCTCATTCGGGAACTTGTGTAACAGGCTGGTCATCCACCAGGAGAATCGCTCTGCCTTCCATACCCGGGCCAGGGCTTGATCAGAATATCGATCCAACAGATCAGACATGCTTTGTTTATAAAACTGGACCAGGGCGCGGTACAGGTAATAAATATCTGATACCGCTAGGTTCAGCCCTTTCGCGCCGGTGGGCGGCACGATATGGGCAGCATCCCCAGCCAGAAACAGCGATCCATGGCGCATCGGTTCGGCGACAAAGCTGCGCATGGGGGTGATGCTTTTATCCAATAGGGGACCTTCATTGATGTGGTGCCCATCTGTATCGCCTATGCGATGGCGCAATTCATCCCAGATACGGGCATCCGGCCATTTCGACAGATCCTCATTCGGGCTGCATTGCACATAATGGCGGGAAATCGATTCCGAACGCATGCTGCACAAGGCAAAGCCCCGGTCATGGTGAGCATAGATCAATTCATCCGCCGCCGGCGCCGCCTTGGCCAATATCCCCAACCAGGCAAAAGGATAGGTCCGTTCAAATGTGCGGATTGCATTCTGTGGCAGGGATTGTCGGCACACCCCGTGAAAGCCATCACAGCCAGCAATAAAGTCGCAGTCCAACCGATGTTCTTGTCCCTGGTGGGAATACGTCACAAACGGCTTTGAACCATCGAAAGCATTCGGCGTTACATCCGCCGCTTCGAAGACGATCTCCCCCCCAGCCGCCAGGCGGGCTGCGATCAAATCCTTCGTGACCTCTGTCTGACCATAGACCGTGACAACCTTGCCATTGGTCAATTCATCCAGCGCGATGCGGTGGCGTCGCCCATTGCCTGCAATTTCAAATCCGTCATGAACCAACCCTTCCCGGTCCAGCCTGTCCGCAACTCCAGCCTCCCGCAGCAAATCAACCGTGCCCTGTTCCAGAACACCGGCGCGAATGCGGCCTTCGACATAGGCGCGATCTCTTCGCTCCAGTATTACCGACTCGATACCCTGTCGGTGAAGCAACTGTGACAACAGCAGGCCCGCCGGACCACTGCCGACAATGCAAACCTGCGTGCGACGTGATTTGCCCATGAAAAGGGTCTCCTGAAATAGCGCGTTTCCTTCCGACAGATTAGGCCTGCCCCGGTCAGGAACCCAGAAAATGAAACAGTTTACGCCCATAGATTCTTTTGGCATACTATATATCGAACAAATGTTCGATATTCGAACAAATTGGAGGATGAGATGATCAATGCAGAGATGAACCGGAAACTGACCGAAATTGGCGCAGGGACAGAGGCCGGGGCCGTGCTGCGTCGTTATTGGCAGCCAGTCGCACTGGTCGATGAATTCGACGGGCCACGCCCGGTCCGCCCGGTCACTCTGTTGGGGGAAAAGCTGGTCGCCTTTCGCAACGAAGACGGAACCTATGGGCTGATCGATCGCCACTGCCCCCATCGCGGGGCAGATTTATGCTATGGGCGGTTAGAAGATGGCGGCATTCGCTGTCCCTTCCATGGCTGGAAATTTGATACGGATGGCCAATGTCTGGAAACCCCTGCGGAGCCAGAGGAAAGCCAACTGGCCAGCCGCATCAAGACCACGGCCTATCCGGTCGCGGTGCGCAACGGCATCCTGTTTGGCTATCTGGGCACGGGCGAGCCTCCAGCCTTTCCCAAACTGGATTGCTTCACCGCACCCGACAGCCACACCTTTGCCTTTAAAGGCCTGATCGAAAGCAATTGGCTGCAGGCGCTGGAAGTGGGGATCGACCCGGCCCATGCGTCCTTCCTGCATCGGTATCTGGAAGACGATGACCCGGCAGATGCCTATGGGAAACAATTTCGCGATTATGTCGGGGATACCGATATCCCGATGACTCGCATTCTGCGTGATTTCCCGCGCCCAAAGATTGATGTGGAAACGACCGATTACGGCCTGCGGATCATGGCGCTGCGGGATCTGGATGGACAGGCGATGCATGTCCGCGTCACCAATCAGGTCTTCCCCCAGGCGATTACCATCCCGATGTCCAACGAAATGACCATCACCCAATGGCATGTGCCGATTGATGATGAAAACTGCTATTGGTATGCGATCTTCACCAGTTTCGGGAATACCGTGGACAAGGTCAAAATGCGCCAACAACGTGAAGCCCTGTATATCATGCCGGATTATATCCCGAAGGTCGGCAAGCAGAATGGTTATGGCTATGACCCGGTAGAACAGAAAATGCGCACCTATACCGGCATGGGCGATGATATTAATGTCCATGATCAATGGGCGGTCGAATCGCCCGGCCCGATTCAGGACCGGACCAAGGAACATCTGGGCCAGACCGATGTTGCCATCGCCGCCTATCGCCGTCTGTTGCTGCGGGCGATCAAAACCGTCGCAAAAGGTGAAGGAACGCTGCCAATCCTGGATACACCGGGCGGCCCTGGCGCTATCAAGGGGCCAATCGCCATCGATACATTGGCCCCGCATGACACCTGGCGCAGCGCATGGCTTGCCAGCGAGCAAAAACGGCGCGAGGCTGCTCCCTGGTATTTGGGCACTGACAGTATTGCTGCGGAATAGGGTCAAACATGAAGCTTTCATTTGAAACCGTCGGTCCATCGGACCGGCGCACCCGGATTCAGGATATCCTTGATCGCGTTTCCTCCGCCGGGGTCGAAAGTGTCCGGCTGTCCTTCGCCGATCAGCATGGATTGTTGCGGGGCAAGACCATCCCTGTTTCAGGGCTTAAAGACGCCTTGGAAAACGGTTGTGCCATGACATCCACCCTGCTGCTGAAGGACACATCCCACCGCACCGTCTTTCCGGTATGGACCAAAGAAGGCGGCTATGACTTGCCCGGCCTGAAGGGGGCCGGCGACATCTTGATGATGCCCGACCCCGACACGTTTCAAATTCTGCCCTGGGCGGAAAAGACCGGTTGGCTGTTATGTGACCTGGCGCTGAAGGACGGAACGGCCATGCCATTCTGTACCCGCTCTCGCCTGCGCAATGCCTTAAGTCTGCTGGCAGAGGCCGGCTATGAGCATCGCACTGGGTTGGAATTGGAATTCACGGTCCTGAAATTGGAAAACAAGAAGCTTGCCTACCAGGATGCGGGCCATCCACCGGCCCCTGTTGAAACATCGCTGGTCACGCGCGGCTATCAATACCTGACCGAAAGTCAGGCAGATGAACTGGAACCGGTTTTCGAGACCATCCGAACCGTCTGTGAAGGCCTGTCCCTGCCCTTGCGCAGTCTGGAAGTGGAATTCGGCCCCAGCCAGGTTGAGGCGACGTTCCACCCCCAGGAGACGATGAAAACCGCCGACTGTACCGTGCTGTTCCGAAGCGCCATCAAACAAGCGCTGCGCCGCATCGGCTATCACGCGACCTTCATGTGCCGCCCGGCCTTGCCAGAAGTATTCTCCAATGGCTGGCATGTGCATCAGTCCCTGATCCATCGCGACACGGGCAAACCCGCCTTTGTCGATGCGCAAGAGCCCCTGTCCCCATTGTGCAAGAATTTCCTGGCCGGATTGCTGGACCACGCGGCCGCAAGCTGCCTGCTGACCACCCCGACAATCAATGGTTACAAGCGCTATCGACCCTTCGTCCTGGCGCCAGATCGCATATTATGGGGCATGGATAATAAGGGGGCGATGCTGCGCGTCGTCGGTGCCCCAGGAGAGTCTGCAACCCGGATTGAGAATCGCGCACCGGAACCCGCCGCCAACCCCTATCTGTGCATGGCGTCTCAAGTCCTGTGCGGTATGGACGGCATGAAGCGCAAGGCCGAACCGCCACCCCCGACCGAAGCCCCCTATGCCGAAGGTGTCTTGTTGCCCCGCACGATATTGGAAGCCATTGATGCTTTCAGCGGCAGCGCCTTCTATCGTAAAGCCTGGGGCGATGCCTTTGTCGATTATCTGGTCACCTTGAAAAAAGCGGAACTGGCCCGATTCTTTGCAGAAGTCACCGATTGGGAACAGCGCGAATATTTCGAGATTTTCTAGAATGAACGATGTCACGGAGGTCAAAGACAGCGAAATCGTCCAGACGCTGGCCAAAGGCCTGACGTTGATTGCTGCTTTCGGTCCAGACACCCAGACTATGACAATTGCGGATGCCGCCCGGTTGACGGGGTTCAGTCGCGCCGGGGCAAGGCGAATTCTGCGCACTCTTGAGGCAATGGGCTATGCATCCCAGGAAAATGGGCGGTTCAATTTAACACCCAAGATCTTAACCCTGGGATTTTCCTTCCTGCGATCCAGCGAGATTGGCGACCGGGTAAACCCGATCCTGCGTAAGGCGTCGAATGCCATGCGGGAAACCTGTTCTCTGGGTCTGCCCAGCGGCACGGATATGGTCTATGTTGCCCATGCTATTTGTGAGGATCGCCTGTTCTCCACACGGTTTACCATTGGGGCAAGATTACCCATGGCGGCCACGGCCATCGGGCGCGCCTATTTGGCCCATGTCAGTGAAACAGAGCGTGATCGTTTGATGGCCCAGATCGCCCCAAGATCAGAAACCCCCAACACCGTGATCGATCGCGGCGCATTAAAGGTGATCCTGGATCGCACTAGAAAGCAGGGGTATGCTGCCACCGATGAAGAATTTGAAATGGGGGCGCTTTCGGTCGCTGTCCCGGTCCTGGGTGTTTCAGGCACTGCGGTAGGGGCGCTGAATGTTGTCGTCAATAAGGGCCGTGTCGCGGTCAAGGACATGATCGAAGAATTCACCCCTGCCCTGAAAGAAGCCGCCCATGATGTGGGTCTGGCCCTAGGTTAGCGTCGCCTTCCCTTTGCCATTCCAACGCAGGCGTGACTCCAGAGCGGAACGCCCGACTCACGACCTGCCGCCCTGGACCCCGGATCATGTCCGGGGTGACTAAATAGAGAGGCCGTCATTCCCGCGCAGGCGGGAATCCAGAGCCACACGCACCAAATTCACCCGCCGCCCCTGAACCCCGCAACAAGTGCGGGGTGACGAAATGAGTAAAGACAACACTGTTCTATGTTTTTATTTCAGTTTTTCGATATATTGAACTTTCGGAATGCTTAGACTTGGGAGAACCCTGCGTGAAAGACAACCTGGTGCCACCGCCACAGCTTGGCGCAATCGTCCGCAAGGCGCGTAAACAGCACCGCCTGACCCTGGAACAGGTGTCGGAACGCAGTGGCGTGTCAAAATCCATGTTAAGCCAGGTAGAGCGCGGCACCGTCAACCCGACCTTTGCCGTGGTCTGGAACCTGATGCAATCGCTGGGGCTGGATATGGCCGATTTGACCGAAACGATTCAGGCGGAAACGCCGGTCATCGAACACAGCCACGCCTATTCGACACCCACCCGCAAGAGCCGCGATGGATTGGTAACATTACAGATGTTAAGTCCCTATCGCACCGTGCTGCCAATAGAATGGTATGAAATGCGGATGGAGCCCGGCGGTGTGCTGGCTTCTGACCCCCATGCCATGGGCACGTATGAGCATTTAACCTGTCTGGATGGGTCTGTTGCCGTCGAAGTTGCCGACACGCGGGTTGAAGCCAGGGCGGGAGACACGTTACGCTATCAGGCAGATCGGGCGCATCAGATCATCAACACAGCCACCGGTCCATCGCGTGCGATCCTGCTGGTTGCCCTGCCCCAACAATATGATGCGCAGGCTAGGCAAATCATCCGTTGACAGTGAATTCCAGTATATCATACAAATTCCTGGATATCGAAAATAAAGGTAATGCCATGACACGCTCCCTTATCCAACATGCACAAGATGCCCTGTCACAAATTGATGCCGACGGGCTGATGAAGCGGGAGCGCACGATCACCAGCGCCCAATCCAGCGAGATTGATACCCTGGATAACGGGACCGCCCAGCATGTTATCAATTTATGCGCAAATAATTATCTGGGGTTGGCCGATGATCCCCGCTTGATCCACGCCGCCAAGGAAGCGCTGGACAGCCATGGATTTGGCATGGCGTCGGTTCGGTTTATCTGTGGTACCCAGGACCTGCACCGCCAGTTGGAAAGTCGTCTGGCAGATTTCCTGAAGACCGAAGATGCGATCCTCTTTTCCTCCTGTTTTGATGCCAATGCTGGGGTTTTCGAGGCATTGTTGGGTCCGGAAGACGCGATTATCTCAGATGCTTTGAACCATGCTTCGATCATCGATGGGGTGCGGCTGTGCAAGGCACAGCGCTATCGCTATGCCAATAATGATATGGAGGAACTGGAAGCCCGCCTGAAAGAAAGTCAGGATGCCCGCCTACGCCTGATCGTCACCGATGGTGTCTTCTCTATGGATGGCATTATCGCGGATTTACCGGCCATTTGTGCCTTGGCCGAACGCTATGACGCCACCGTCATGGTCGATGACAGCCACGCTGTTGGCTTCATGGGACCCCGTGGAGCCGGAACGCCCGACCACCACGGCGTCGAAGGGCGTGTGCAATTGCTCAGCGGCACATTTGGGAAGGCTCTGGGCGGCGCGTCAGGCGGCTATATCGCCGGCCCTGCCCCCATTGTCGCCCTGTTGCGCCAAAGGGCACGGCCGTATCTGTTCTCAAACGCGTTGGCCCCATCGATCTGTGCAGCCACTCTGGCCGCGCTGGATTTGCTGCAGAGTGGTGGGGAACTGCGCGAAACCTTGCGGCAGAATGCCAAACATTTCCGCCAGGGCATAATGCAGGCCGGTTTTGATCTGGTGCCCGGTGATCACCCGATCATCCCTGTCATGACCGGGGATGCGGTTCTGGCAACCAAGCTGGCCGCGGGATTGATGGCGGAAGGCCTGTATGTGACGGCTTTTTCCTATCCCGTCGTGCCAAAGGGCAAGGCACGAATCCGCACCCAGATGTCTGCTGCCCATACCCGCCAACAATTGGATCATGCCATTAGTGCCTTCACCAAAGTCGGTCGCGACATCGGACTGATCGCCTGACCCTCGTTTCTAAGGACCCCAGCAATGCGCGCACTGTACAAATCTGAACGAGCCGTCGGCCTGTCTATGGGAACAGCGGATAAACCTGTTCCCGGCCCGCATGACGTGTTGATCAAGGTTCAGCGGGTCGCAATTTGCGGCACTGATTTGCACATCTATAACTGGGATGCCTGGGCACAGAAGACCATTCCCGTGCCCATGGTGGTCGGCCATGAATATTGCGGAATCGTTGAGGCCGTGGGCGAAGAAGTGACCCTGGTGAAACCAGGCCAGCGCGTTTCAGGGGAAGGGCATCTGGTCTGTGGGAAATGTCGCAATTGCCGCGCGGGGCGGGAGCATTTGTGCAATCACACCGTCGGTGTTGGCGTCAATCGCCAGGGGGCCTTTGCCGACTATCTGACAATCCCTGAACACAATGTCTGTGCCATTCCAGACGGCATTTCAGACGATATCGTCGCGATCATGGACCCGTTGGGCAATGCCGTACACACGGCCCTGTCCTATGACCTTGTGGGCGAAGACGTGCTGATCACAGGCGCGGGACCCATCGGCCTGATGGCAGCCGCCGTCGCCCGGCATGTGGGGGCACGCCATATCGTTGTCACCGATTTGTCCGATGATCGTCTGCGCCTGGCAGAAAAAATGGGCGCGACCCGTGGCGTGCGGGCCGATAAGGAAAAGCTGTCCGATGTGATGCGGGACCTGGACATGACCGAAGGCTTTGATGTCGGGCTGGAAATGTCCGGGGCCGGGCGTGCCCTGAATGACATGGTTGGTGCCATGAACCACGGGGGCAAGATGGCGCTTCTAGGACTTTTTGCGACGCCGGTAGAGCTAGATTTAACCGCCGCGATCTTTAAAGGTTTACAGTTCAAGGGCGTCTATGGGCGCGAAATGTTTGAGACCTGGTACAAAATGATCGCCATGCTGCAAAGCGGCCTGGATGTCAGCCCGGTGATTACGCACCGATTGCCCTTTGAGAAATTCGAAGACGGTTTCACCGCCTTAAATTCAGGCCAAGCCTGCAAGGTCGTTCTGGATCTGGCCGCCTGAAATATCGCCTAGTTCTACAATCATCGGCCTTTGAAAAGGATCGTGTATGGCCCGCCCCGGACGCTCATCAGGACGCTCAACCCGCCTCCAAAACCGCGACACTGCCGATACGGCAAGCGCCCTGCATCAAATGCCCTGGGGACAGCTGACCTATATTGATAAACCCACCGAACCATTGGATGAAGAGGGGGTGAACAAGATCCACGACACCGCGATGCGCGTGCTGGAAGAAGTCGGTATTCTGTTCCTGAACGAAGAAGCCCGGGACATCTTGAAAGAGGCCGGATGTGACGTGGATCCGGTCACATTCAATGTGAAATTTGATCGCAATTTTGTCATGGAAATGGTTGCCCGTGCCCCGGAAAGCTTTTCCATAACCCCCAGAAACCCGGCACGAAAGATTGAGATTGGAAATGGCCGCGCCGCCTTTGGCATGGTCGCAAGCCCGCCCAATACGATGGATCTGGAAAAGGGCCGCCGGGTCGGCAATCGCGCGGATTATCAGAATATGCTGCGCCTGTCGCAGTCCTTCAATTGTATCAATTTCAATGGCGGCTATCCGGTGGAGCCCATCGACATCCATGCATCGATCCGACATCTGGATGCGATCTATGACCTGTTGACCCTGACAGATAAGGTTTTCCACGCCTATTCCCTGGGCCCGGACCGGGTTGAGGATGCGATGGAAATGGCCCGGATCGGGGCCGGATTGACCCATGCGGAATTCGACGAAGAACCCCGCATGTTCACCAATATCAATTCCTCCTCCCCCCTGAAACATGACTGGCCGATGCTGGATGGTGCCATGCGTCTGGCGCGTCGTCGCCAACCGGTGATCATTGCGCCTTTCACGCTGGCCGGTGCCATGGCACCGGTCACGATTGTCGGCTCCATTGTGCAGCAGACGGCGGAATGTCTGGCCGCTGTCGCCCTGTTGGAATACATCACCCCTGGCACACCGGTCGTATTCGGGGCGTTTACTTCCAATGTGGATATGAAGTCCGGCTCCCCCGCATTCGGCACACCGGAATATATGCGCGCCATGCAGATTTCCGGTCAGATGGCGCGATTCTATAAGCTGCCCTGGCGCGGGTCTAACGCCAATGCCTCCAACGCGCCGGATGGCCAAGCGATCTGGGAAAGTCAGAACTCGCTGTTTAGTGTTCTAAGCGGCCATTGTGGGGTGATATTCCATGCAGCGGGCTGGGTTGAAGGGGGGTTGAGTGCCTCCTTCGAAAAGGTCGTGATGGACTGTGAAATGATCCAACAATGGATGTATTACAACCGTCCGATTGATATGTCCGATGATGAATTGGGGCTGGATGCGATGAAAGAAGTCGGCCCGAACGGCCATTTCTTTGGCTGTCAGCACACGCAAAGCCGCTATCGCAATGCCTTCTATAACCCATTCCTGTCCGACTGGCGGAATTATGAGGCCTGGGCCGAAGCTGGGTCGCAGATGGCGCATGAGCGTGCCCATACGCTGTATAAGGAAATCCTGGCGGAATACACACCGCCCCCTATCGATCCGGCGATCAAGGAAGAATTGGAAGCCTTTGTCGCCCGTCGCAAGGAAGAAGGCGGCGCACCAACCGATTTCTAGCATTCTGCAGGCAGGAAGTCAGTATCACCCCCAAAGCTCAGGCTTTGGCGGATGCATCAGGGAGCCTTCGAATTCGAAGCCCGGTTCACGATCCACCGCCAACAGCAAGGGGCCATCCAGATCAACGAATTTGGCCCCCTGGGCGACCAGAAAGGCGGGGGCCATGCCCAGGGACGTCGCCAGCATACAGCCGATCATGATTTCCATACCCGCCGCTTCTGCCTCTGCCCGCAACAGCAGGGCCTCTGTCAGACCGCCGGTCTTATCCAGCTTGATGTTGATCACATCATATTTGCCGATCAGCGACGGCAACCCCTTACGGGCATGGGCGCTTTCATCCGCACATAGGGGCACCGGATGGGCCAGATCGGCCAGGATCGCGTCCTGTGCGGCGGGCAAGGGTTGCTCGATCATCTCAACCCCCAGCGCGCCCAGTTTCTCCGAAAACGGCTCCACCATTTCCGGCGACCAGCCTTCATTGGCATCAACGATCAAGCGGGTATCGGGGGCGGCGGATCGCACGGCAGCAACCCGGTCCAGATCGCCGTCGCCCGTCAATTTCAGTTTGAACAAAGGGCGCGCGGCGTTCTTTTCCGCCGCCTTTGCCATATTCTCCGGCGTATCCAGACTGAGCGTATAGGCGGTCACCAGGGCCTGTGGTGCCTGCTTGAAACCCGCTGCCTTCCAGGCTGGCACCCCACTGCGCTTTGCGTCCAAATCCCACAGGGCGCAATCAATGGCATTGCGGGCCGCCCCGGCGGGCATGGCGGCATTCAAAGCATCACGACCCATGCCCTGACCCAAGGCACCTTCCATGTCCTGGATTTGCGCCATGACAGACGCGATGCTTTCCCCATAGCGGGCATAGGGAACGCATTCACCGCGCCCCGTTACACCATTTTCAGTCAATTCCACGACAACAACTTCCACCGTTGTCTTCGACCCGCGAGAGATCGTGAAGGTTCCGGCGATGGGAAAGCTTTCGTGCTTCGCTGTCAGCTTTATCATCGGGTTACAGCGCGTCTACCAACCGGCCCGCGCCCTGGCGGAAGGCATCGACCGTCGGCAGACCGACCTCCCGTTCCACACTTTCCAGATAGTCGTCCTGACGATCCTTGGGCAGGCCTGATGTGTTGACCGAAACGCCGATCACGCGACAGGCCGGATTGACCATGCGCCCCATCTGTTCGTTGACCGCGATGCAATCCTTAAGAGACGGCAAGGCGAAATCAGGCAGGCCGCGCATATGGGTCCGCGTCGGTTCATGACATATCACCAAGGCATCGGGCTGTGCCCCATGCAACAGGCCAAGGCTAACCCCGGCGAAGGATGCATGAAACAAGGACCCTTGCCCTTCCACGACATCCCAGTGATCGGGTTCGTTGGCGGGGCACAGCTTTTCCGTCGCACCGGAAATGAAATCGGCGATCACCGCATCAACAGAAACACCGCCCCCTGCGATAAAAATTCCAGTTTGTCCGGTCGCGCGGAAACTGGCCTTCATGCCGCGTTCCCGCATCGTCTTTTCAACCGCCAGAGACGTGAACATTTTCCCAACCGAACAATCGGTCCCGACCGTCAGCAGACGCAGGCCGGGGCGCTTTGTGCCGCTGGCGACCTCAAAAGTTTCCGTTGGGTGGCGCACATCATACAGCTTGCGCCCATGTTCCTGCGCCAGGCTGGAAAGCGTTTCAATATCCGTCAGCTTGTTGTGCAGGCCGGATGCAACGTCAAAGCCCATGACCAGCGCTTTTTCCAGCGTCGCCCGCCAGGACGGAGGAATAACGCCCCCGCGATTGGCAACACCAACGATCACGGTCTTGCACCCAGCCGCCTGGGCCTGTTCCAAGGTCATATCGGGCAGGCCAAGGTCGGCCTTGCAACCATCCAGGCGCAGCTGGCCCTTGCACCAGTCCGGGCGCCATTTCGCAACACCATTGGCAACCTTTGCCGCCAGATCATCAGCAGCATCACCCAAAAACATCAGATAAGGATTCTCAATTTTCATGCGCGTGGAGCCTTTTCAATTTTGTGTATTTCACTGTTTCGTCGTTGCACCGCACTATAAAGAGGCCAATGCGGTGCGTCACGCCTTGTTGCAATCAGGAATCGCGCTAGGCTGAATTCCAGCGATAACAGAAAGCTTTTCGGCACCTGCCATGGTCCAGCCTTATCCGAAACAGTTCCCCCCCGGTTTGCGTGATGCTGCTATTGCCGCGTCACGGTTTGGATATGGCGCGCGCGCCGGGGAATTGCAGGGCATTTCCGCTGACCCACAAGGCTGGCTGTTGGCCCAATTGGAAGAAAGCGCCGTACCGACGGATTATTTCCAGGGACTGCCCGAAACCTCTGAAATCACGTCCCAATTGGTGATCGCCCAGGCATCAGGCGATCCTGCCTTACAAGCCCTGAGGCGCAGTCGCAGCACCGAATCCCAGGCGGAGGCAAAAGTGCATGCGGCTTATGCCATGGCAACCGGCGCGCCATTTCGCGAACGGCTGGTGCGGTTCTGGTGCAATCATTTCAGTCTATCGGCCCTGAATCCCCGAATTTTTCCGCTGACCTATGCCTTCGAACGCGATGTTATCCGTCCAAATCTAAGGGGCAGTTTCGTCAATCTGCTGACCGAAGCCGTGCGCCATCCGGCCATGCTGCTGAATTTTGAGAATGCCCGTTCCATCGGGGCCTATTCCTATGCGGGGCTGAAGGGGGCAGCGGCGCTGGATGATCGCCTGGCGCAAGCCATTCTGAAACTCTACACGTTTGGGCCACAGCGTGAACCCACGCCAAAGGATATCTTTTCCCTGGCGAAAATGCTGACCGGCTGGTCGGTCACCGGCCCGGAAGAACCCAATCCAGGCAGTTTTATCTTCCGACCGAAATGGCATGAACCGAATGCGAAATATTTCCTGGAACACAGCTTTCCCCCCGCGGGCGTTCTGGAAGCGGAGGCCGCCCTGGACAAGCTGGGCCGCACGGAACAGGCGGCGACCTATATCGCGACCCAAATGGCGCAGTATTTCATAACCGACACACCACCGTCTGAGTTGATTAACAGCATGCTGCGCGGTTTCACCGACGGCGCGAACAGCCTGGCAGGAATGGCCAAGGGCATGGTCACATCTGAAGCGGCCTGGTCGCCCATACAAAACAAGATAAAGACGCCGGAAGACCTGGTCCTGTCCACCGCGCGTGCGCTGGGGATGGGGGGAGAGGCTGGCAGCATGACCCTGCGGGCCCAGCGGGTTCTGGGTCAGTCCCCCAAACATGCCCCATCGCCCGAAGGGTGGCCCCAGCAGGCGGGGGCCTGGATTGCACCACAGCAGATGATGGATCGGTTGGCCTGGACAGGTGCCATAGCCAGACGCGGTGCCGCCCTGATGCCCGACGCACCGGTTACAGAAACCGCACTGGACATTCTGGGTCCCCTTCTGTCGCCGGTCACCTATCGGCGGATTGCGGTCGCAGCAGACCGGGGTGAAGGATTGGCCGTGCTGTTCGCATCCCCGGAATTCCAAAGGCGGTGAAGAGACGATGACACACGCCCCCCATCATTTCACCCGCCGACGCTTGCTGGCCCTGACCGGCGCGACCGTCGCAACCGCCGCGCTGGCGCCCCAGATCAGCTTTGCCGATGGACCAAAAGACAGGCCCCTGATCCTCATTCTGTTGCGGGGTGGGTTGGACAGTCAGGCCCTGTTCCCGTTATACACCGACCCCAATTACCGATCCCTGCGCGGGCCGCTGGCGCTGGCACCGCCTGGCAGTTATGGCGGATTGCTGGACCTGGATGGCAGTTTGGGACTGCATCCGGTTGCAGAACCGCTATTAGCCTATTGGCAGGCCGGACAGATGGCGGTCGCCCCAGCCGTCGCCAGCCCCTATCGCGGGCAATCCCATCAGGAAGCGCAGACCATCCTGGAATCAGGCCTGCAAAGCTATGACCCTAGCAACGCCGCAGGGGGATGGCTGAACCGTGCCCTATCGGCCAGCGGCGCTGGCGATGGATCTATTCGCGCCCTATCCCTGGGCACGACCGTTCCCCTGATTCTGTCAGGGGCAACACCGACCGAGCCATGGCTGCCATCGGAACTGGCCCCCAATCGGGCCGGATATCTGGAGCGGATTTCAACCCTTTATGCCAATGATCCGATCCTGTCAGAAGCCCTGACGACCGGCATTCGGGCGCGAAGCCTGCGCCATTCTGTCATGGGGCCTGATCATGTCGCCGCTGATACCGCAGGCATCGCCGCCCAGAATTTAAGCATTGCAACCGAAATGGTCGGACGCGCAGTATCGGCACCAGACGGACCGCGCGTGGCCGTTCTGGAATGCGGGGGATGGGACAGCCACCTGCAACAAGGGTCCCTGGAAGGACCGCTGGCCCGTGCGATGGCAGGGCTGGCAAGCGGCCTGAGCGCCCTGGCGGATGGGTTAGGGCCCGTTTGGGACAACACCATGATTGTCACAATCGGGGAATTCGGGCGGACAGTTCGCCCAAATGATCAGGGTGGCACGGATCATGGCACGGCAGGAATGGCGCTGATCCTGGGAGGGGCCTTAAAGAAATCCCAGCGGCTGGGCGATCTGCCAATGCTGCAAGCAGGGGGCCTGGACCCGACCCTGGACAGCCGCGCCCTGTTTAAAGGCATCCTGGCCCAACATTGGGGACTGACCCGATCCGTATTGGATAAACGTGTGTTTCCAGACTCCGCCAGCGTTGCGCCGATCAGCGGTCTTTAAGCGGTCATTAAATAAGTGGGACGGACGGCACCCAACAATACCAATCGGGATCAAAGATATAGCACTCGCGAAGGCCGTGGGGCTTGTCTATCGTGCCTTCCAGCATCTGATAGCCCCATTCCCGCGCCCGTGCCTCGGCTGCATCGGGATCGACACCATACAGGCGCAATTCCACCCCGGCACCGCGCCCCTGCACCGACCGCACCAGCCCGGAAAGACGATGCTTGTTATAGGTATGATCGGCATGCAAAAGCCATTGCGCGCCGCTGACCGGTTCCGCCATCACAGCAAAGTCTTCATCTTCATAGACGGCCTTGGCCCCCAGAACATGGCTGCAAAACCCGACAGAGGCGGCAACATCTTTCACCAGCAGATTGATGCCTAATCCCTTTGGAATAGATTTACCGAAATCCGCCGGCTCCATCCATGGCTCTTTAGTGCTTTTCGCTGTCATTTGCTGTGATCCAATCCTTAAACCTTTTGGGACTTTCGTCCCATGCCTTGCGGCCTATGACAAGCCGTGCCTCGATACAACGTGTGCCAGTCCACAAAGACAAACCTATTGAACAGACGGTTGCACTGATCGAACATTATCAATCTTGCCCAGAATATCTTGAATCGCCTGAACATTGGCCAGGGTCGCGTCAAAAGCAGCGCCGCCCCATTTGTCATTCAGGCTGCCTTCCGGCACACGGTTTGATTGTTGAAGGGTACCCAGAACCGTCCCTGTGGCATCCATCAACCACCAGCGGATGGTTATCTCCTGGAATCCATTCTCGGGCTCCCCCTGAAGGACCGATCCGGCCAACAGTAGGGTCGCATCTTCGGGATTGTCCGCAATGTTCACACCCCCTTCTTTCAGCACGGCCGTCATGGCGTTTGCGAGGGCGGTGTTTCCATCCCCCGGCGCGCCTTCCACCCCCATGACAGCAACGCTGCGTGGTCCCGTCTGTTCTATCAGAACAGCCGTATCCGGGCGCAGGGAATCTACCACCAGATCGGCCCCCGCATCCGCTAATTCCTGGATCAGCAAAGGATAGCCCTGATCATAGGCGGTGCGGGTCGCAGGTACTTCCGCCTGAACCAACGCCACCTGATTGCCCAGATGATCCGTCAGACGCCAATCAACCTGCACCTTGCGGTCCTGCCAATGGGCGGCGCCTTCCAGTAATAGGCCATTCGTAAGCGACCCTCCGGCGGTGGCGGGGATTTCGCGCGCGATCAATGCTGCCACAAGGGCTTCGGTCAACGGACCGGACACATTGGCGTTTGCCCCTTCCACCGGGGTGACCGTCACGCCGGCCCCGTCGGGGATCGCCAGCAAAGGGTTGGACAGTTTTGCCGCCGGGGCGGAATGAAAAGGTTGGGGAATTGGGCCGCACGCGCCGAGCATGCTGAACCCGATAAACAACACAGACAGCCACCCGCGCTTAAACAAGGCACGCCACCATAACAAGCAGCAGGCTGACCACCACCATCTGAATAAGCCACGGCATAGGCGCTGATCGCTTCCCTTATCCTACCTACAGACGAACCATGTCCAGGGGACTGCGTGACACGGTTTTTGACCCGGTTTCATCCAGGATCGAACTGCGCCCCAGACACATGGCCAGCCCTTTGTCAGAATTTACGATAATGATATGGATGAAAAACGCCATATTGGAAGCCAGAACCACCGGATTATCCGCATAGAACATCGGATAATCCATCCAGCAGGGCGTAAAGCGTGCGCTCATGCCATAGCCACAGGCATTCAACCGATGTTCCCGCAGACCATAGGAATCCAGCACCGTCGCATGGGCCTGAAATACATCCCCCATCGTATTGCCGGGCTTCAGCGTCGCCTCACATTCTAACAAGGCGGCCTTTCCGGCCTCATACATATGCAGATGTTCCGGCTGAGGCTGGCCGATAATAAAGGTATTCATCATTGCAGCGTGATAGCGGCGATAGGACCCCGCCCATTCCAATGTCAGTTGATCATTCGGCGACAAGGCGCGACGACCTGATTTATAGCGGCACAGCAAGGCATCCCGGTCCGACCCAATGATGAATTCATTGCCCGCATAATCACCGCCGCCTTCAAACACAGCACCTTGCATGCGCGAGAGAATAAGGCCTTCATCCACGCCAGCCGCAGTTACGGCAACCGCCGCGTCATAGGCATCATCCGCCAATTCCCCGGCGCGCCGGATACAATCCAGCTCAGCAGGGCTTTTCACAATGCGTTGCTGGCTGATCAGGTCATTGGCGGGAACAAGGGTGCAGAACCCGTCCAGCGCCGCCTCAACCTGTTTTCCGCGATAGGCGGTCAGGCCGGCGGCTTCATACTCCACGCCCAGTTTCTTGCCCTTCGCGCCATAACTGTCCAGCAGGTCGCGCAATTGCAGGGCGGGTTGTGCGCCTTCCTTGTCGACCCAGATCTGAATGTCTTCAATAACGCTGGTATGCTGGGCCTGCCGCAGGTCTGGCGCGCGCGTCAACAGGAAGAATTTCCCATCCGCCCCCAGATAGAATGCCTGAAAGAAGCAGAAGCCGAATGTGTCATAGCCGGTGAGCCAATACATGCTTTCCTGAAGGAAGATCAGCATGCCATCCAGACCTTGATCCTGCATCGCCGCACAGGCTTTGGCGCGACGGGCGGCAAGTTCTTCAACGCTGAAATGAACGGCCATGTTGGGGTCTCCTATTCTGATACAAGGGCAATTGCTGACAGTAACCGCCCATAATCAATGGAACCATCCGCGTTGCGCTCTTTTCGGTGCGTCGCGCGACGGAAGCTGTAAAAGCGATCAGGATCGGCATAGGTGTCTTCCGCGATATGGGCAATACGCCCAACACCGCTAACCCGCATACGATCCAGCACAAATCCGGGCAGATCGAACTGAAAATGTCCGACCTGCGCAGAGGACACAAAGAAACGATCCAATGCGGGATCCTGGGCCACAAACTGCGCCTGAAACTCAGGTCCGACCTCGTAGGAGGGTTGATGAATGCAGGGGCCTAGAACCGCCGTGATATTGGATCGATTGGCCCCCAGGCTTTCCATCGCCGCCACGGTCGCCTGGACGACGCCACCAATCGCGCCCTTCCACCCGGAATGGCAGGCACCGATAACACCCGCGCGACCATCCGCAAACAATACCGGTGCGCAATCTGCTGTCGCGATCCCCAGGGCCAGTCCAGGCCTGTCGGTCACCATGCCATCCGCCTTGGGCAAAGCGTCTGGATCAAACGCCCGATCCACCACGACCACATCCGGGCTGTGAACCTGATATAAAGTGTTTAAGACATTTGCGGGTAAGTCCAGGGCCGCCATGGCCCGGGCGCGATTGTCCGCGACCACCGCCTGATCATCAGCAGACCCCAGGCCGATATTCAGACCGGCAAATATCCCCTGGCTGACACCGCCCTTTCGCGTGAAAAAGCCATGCACAATCCCTGAAAGTCCAGATAAAGCATCATCCTGCAGGGGGATCGGCGCATCGGTCATGGATCAGGCGGGCTCCAAACCTGGCAACAGGGGCGTCATTGGACCGGCAAGGCCCAGAACTTTGAACAGAGTGCCCATTCCATCGGCCCCGATCAAGCGATCGCGTGCACTTTCAATCTGTTTCGCCCCTGAACCGGATGCCACCTTCATAAGATTCTGGGCACGGATCTCAATGCCCAGCGCCCGCAGGAAATCCCCCTGGGTGCGCAAGGGCGAAACGCGCGCGCCTGCTTCTGCCGCAGCTTTTGCCAGGGCCGTGAAATCAACATGGGCGGTCAGGTCCGCCTCCCCCGGTGTTTCCAGAACGCCACAGGGCTTATGTGCCTTCACCGCCTGCAAGGTATCGCCTGTAGCGGGACCCGCATAGCCGTAATCGATGATCAGCGCCGCGCCGCCCTGGGCCGCCAAACGTGCCCCCAGATCCGCGGCTATACGCCAGGCCAGGGGGGCCAGTTCAACCACACGGCCCACCTTTGCGCGGTCCCTCAGCGTCTTATCGATCAAGGGCTCCAGGACGCTAGGGCCCGGCGAAAGGGTCAATGCCAAGGCATGGTTTCGGGGGTCAATCGCCAGCAAACGTTCCCGCCATCCGCCTTGAACGCGCTGAATCTGACGGATCGGTAAGGCGTCAAAGAACTCATTCGCGACGATCAACAGGGGCGCATCTTCTGGCAGGGTTGCGATATCACTGTGCCAGGATACAGGCACGGGTGCGCGTTCCAGACTGCGGGCCTGAACATCGCGCAGGACTGGGCTGGTTTCCACCAGATGCAGATCACTGGCCTTCAGGAAGCCCGGCAAACGTTTTCCCGCCCGCAGCAGATCGGCAGACAAGGTGCCGCGCCCAGGGCCAATTTCCACCAGATGAAGTTTATCAGGCGCCCCCATCTGTTGCCAGACTTCGGCGCACCACAAACCAATCAATTCCCCAAACATCTGAGAGATTTCCGGGGCCGTCGTGAAATCGCCTGCCCGCCCGAATGGATCGCGGGTGATATAATAGCCATGCTGAGGATGGCCCAACGCATCCCCCATGAAATCAGCGATGGTCAGCGGCCCTTCATGCAAAATGCGCCGGCGAAGATGTTCCTCGCAAGGCGTCATAAGGGCAGAGACTGGTGTCTGAGCGGGCATAGAATACGGTACCGTCACTTGCTTTGTTAAGCCTTCTTGGGGGATTTCGACAAAGGCGCTTGCTGCAAGGCCCGATAGACCAGATAGGCACCGCCCAACAGCATGGGAAGGGATAGCCACTGGCCCCATGTCGTGCCAAAGGGCAATGTCTGCATCAGGATTTCAGGCTCGCGGAAGATTTCCCCCGCCATTCGCGCACAGGCATACCCAATCAGAAACACACCAGATTGCAGCCCGGGGCGCGCCAATCCATTGAACCGCCGCTGGACGATGATCAGAATGGTCAGCAGCAACACACCTTCCATCGCACATTCATAGAGCTGGCTGGGATGGCGGGGCAGCAAGTCACCGGAATGAGGAAATGCGATTGCCCAAGGCACATCGGTAACACGTCCCCAATGTTCCCCATTGATGAAATTGGCGATCCGCCCCAGCATGATGCCAAAGGGCGCTACGGTGCAGACGATATCGGTCAGGGAAAACAAAGGAATCTTGTTCATCCGGGCGAAAATCAGCATCGCCACAAGGACGCCCAGCACCCCGCCATGGAACGACATCCCGCCCTTCCAGACCATTAGAATCTGGATCGGGTCCGCGAAGTAAGCCGCTGGATGATAGAACAAGACAACGCCCAAACGCCCGCCGACAATCACCCCGATTACCGCCCAGTTCAGGAAGCGATCAACATGATCGGGCTGAATGGCTTGCGGGCTTTTTGCGGCCAATCGCATGCCCCAGCGCCACCCGACGACCAGCCCTACGATATAGGCCAGGGCGTACCAGCGAAGATCAAATGGGCCGATTGAGAAAATCACCGGATCCAAATCATGTATCCAGACGCTTTGTTCCATAATCTGTCGCCTTTATTCAGCGGTACGGATCGTCTGTCGCCAGATAATCACGAATATAGCAGGCAACGCCCGATTCCAGTGTCGTTGCGGGCAGAGTATAGCCCGCCTGAACGATGCGGTCCATGCGCGCTTCTGTGAAATATTGATAATGGCGGCGAATTTCCTCTGGCGTGTCGCGCCAATCAATCGCCTCGGGCAAGCCCATGGCGGCAAAGACAGCCCGTGCGAGGTCCAGGAAACTGCGGGCCTTGCCCGACCCACAATTAAAAATACCGGAAACGGGTTCGTTGTCATACAGCCACAGCATCAAATTGACGCAGTCGTGGACCCAAACGAAATCGCGCATCTGACCACCATCCTCATAATCTGGATGGTGCGAGCGGAACAGCGTCGCGCGTCCTGTCTCCTGAACCTGACCAAACACCTGATGGACGACGGACCGCATACCGCCTTTGTGATACTCATTCGGGCCATAGACATTAAAGAACTTCAGCCCAGCCCATTGCGGCGGGGCCGCCCCTTGATCCGACAACCGTCTGGCATTGCAATCAAATAACTGTTTTGACCAGCCATAGGGATTTAACGGTCGCAATGCGGCCAGGGCCTGGGGGTCATTATCATCGTCAAAGCCCAGCGCCCCATTCCCATAGGTCGCCGCAGACGAGGCATAGATGAAGCGAACATCATTTTCCGCACACCAATACCACAGCTTCATAGACAGGTTCAGATTGTTTTCCAGAATCGCATCAACATCCGTCTCTGTCGTCGCGGAAATCGCGCCCATATGGAAGACACAGTGAATGCTGCCACCATTCTCCCCCAGCCAATCCATCAGGTTTTCCGGCAGGATCGTTGCGGCAATCTTATGCTTCGCAACATTCTTCCATTTGGCATCCGTGCCGAAGCGATCACAGACTGCGATCTGTCGCGTCCCTCGGGCAGCCAGGGCCGCCACAAGGTTGGACCCTATAAAGCCCGCACCGCCGGTTACCAGGATCATTCGGCTCTCCTAACCTGACACACTGAATACAGGGTTCCTTCATAATCCCCAAGACCGGGGCCCGCAACCATTGCCCCACCCGATTACCCCGCCCCATTGCCCTATAGGGGGATCAGGAATATGTATAGGGCAACTAGTCCTTCGCAATCAGGGAGCCTGTATCATGCAGACCAAAGGCAAATTCTTCGACGACGTCGCGAAAGTGGCCGGTGGTGCCATGGGCACCCTGGGCGGCATGAAACAGGAAGCGGAATCTGCGGTGCGGCAGCGGGTGGAACGCCTGTTGTCCGATATGGATCTGGTCCCCCGCGATGAATTCGACGCCATGGCCGCCGTGGCACGCCGTGCGCGGGAAGAACAGGAAAAGCTGACCGTTGTAGTGAAAGACCTTGAGGCCCGCCTGGCAAAGCTGGAAAAGGCATCAGGTACCAAGCAGGCGGCACCTGCCAAGAAAGCGCGCGTCAAGAAGACGACTGTGAAGGCGAAGGCTGCTGAACCGACGGCCAAACCCGCCTCTTAAGCTGATTTCGCTGCAACGACGACTGCGGCCCCGGTCAAGCATCCTGCTGCTGTGCGATTAAGCAATCGCAATGCCTTTGGTGTGCGCAATAAGGTCCGCGCTCGCCCGGCCAGAATGACATAGGGCAACAGGACAAGTATCAATACGACGAATGTAAGCCCAATCAGAAGACCTAAATCCAAGCCCGTAACGCTTCGCAGGTCGACAAAAGTCGGCAACAGCGCAAGATAAAACACAATCACCTTTGGATTTCCTAAGGAAATCGCCAAGCCCCCCAGAAAGCTTACAATTGGCCCTTGCGCTCTCTGCGTCTGGAACTGACTTGTCTCTGGCTTCGCCTGAAAGAATTTCCAGGCCAGAAACAGCAAATAGGCCGCGCCAAGATATCGAATGATCGTAAAGACCATCCCAAATGTGCTGGCAATATAGGCCAGGCCCAGCACCGCAGCGGTCAGATACACCACATCCCCCAGTGCCATGCCCATCATCATAGGCAGGGTCGGACGATAACCAGCCCCTAAAGATCGGGCCACAAGCGCGATCACGCCGGGACCGGGAATAGCCACAGCAATCCCCAGTGCAACCGCATACGTGATAAATCCAGAGACTTCCATCGCCACAAATCCTCTTTGAACTATGATCAGGCTATAGCGTATGGTCTCCCGATTGGGAAGATCAGTGCGACACTTAGGGGGAACAATGGACAGACGGCGCGGCGGCAGAAAATCAAGATCCGTAGCAGCAATTGCCCGGCAGCCAGATTACAGACAGCTACGCCATCCTTTTTCTCAACAATCTGTTTTCTCAGACGAAACCATCGCCGCCATTCATGACAAAGCCTTGCGGGTTCTGGAGGAATTGGGGATGAAAATCCTGCATTCGGAAGCCAGAGAGCTTTTGCAAAGTGCCGGTGCTCTGGTTGATTCTGACACGCATATGGTGCGGATCGGGCGCGATATCGTACAGGCGGCCCTGACCACGGCGCCTAAGTCCTTTCAAATGCGCGGTGCCAACCCTGCACGATATCAACAGTATGAACCTGGCGCGATGTTGTTCGCCGCCGGAGCGGGTTGTCCCAATGCCACAGACTTAACACGGGGACGACGCCCAGGGTCGCTGCGTGATCTGGAGGAGATCACCAAATTGGTGCAGTCCTTTGATGTCCTGCACATGTTCGGACCGAATGTGGAGCCACAGGATGTTCCCAGCAATTTGCGGCATTACGCCACGCTGAAAACGCAACTGGCCTATGGCGACAAGCTGATGTTCGTTTATGCGCGCGGTCGAGCGCAGGCGATGGAGAGTTTCGAACTGATCCGCCTCGCTCTTGACCTCAGTGACGCAGACTTCGATAGCGCTGTTTGGGCCTCCACCGTGATCAACACCAATTCTCCACGCCAGATTGATATCCCGATGGCCGAAGGCATCATTGATTTCGCCCGTGCCAATCAATTGAGCATCATCACCCCCTTTTGTCTGGCGGGCGCCATGGCACCGGTCTCCATTGCCGGGGCGCTGGTGCTGCAACATGCAGAAGCCCTGGCGGCCATCACACTGGCGCAAGTCACCCGCGCTGGTGCCCCGGTCAGCTATGGTGGTTTTGGGTCCAATGTCGATATGAAATCCGGCTCCCCTGCCTTTGGCACGCCGTCGCATATGCAAATGACCATCGGGTCCGGGCAATTGGCGCGCCATATCGGCCTGCCCTGGCGATCGGCCGCCGGATCTGCCTCCAATGCCAATGACATGCAGGCCGCTGGAGAGAACCATATGGGCCTTTGGGCTGCGATGATGGGGCATGCGACACTGACAGTGCATGCTGCAGGCTGGCTAGAGGGGGGACTGACCTTCGGCTATGAGAAATTCATCAACGATGTGGAAGCATTGCAAACCTTAGCCGAACTGTGCCCACAACTCCCTCAGGACGATGACAGCTTGGCCTGGGATGCGATCAGCGATGTCCAACCCGGCGGGCATTTCTTTGACACTGCCCATACAATGTCCCGGTTCAGCACGGCATTCTATGCGCCGCTGGTGGCGGACCTGCGAAACCATGGCACATGGGAGGAGTCTGGCGCAGTCCATTCTGCCGAACGGGCCACTAAAATCTGGCAACAGCGACTGGCACAATACACACCTCCACCGACAGCCGCCGACGCCTGTGACCGCATCGCAGCCTATATCGAAAGCCACACTAAAGCGGGCGGCGCAGCGCCAGTTGGTGGGTAACGCCCGCCTTAATGCTCAGCATTTCGCAGCTTTGCGGGTGGCAATCCATATTCCTCTTTCAAGCGTCGTGTCAGATGGGACTGACTGGAAAAACCAACCTGAAACGCGATTTCCGAAATGGGCATCTGCGTCTCCCTTAGTAACTTAACGGCCTGGGAAAGGCGTATTCTCATCAGATACGCATTCGGGGTTTCACCGGTTGTGGCCTTAAACTTTCTGGCAAAATGATAGGGGCTGAAACCGGCAATCTCCGCCATGTCGTTCAGGCGAATTTTTTCGTTCAAACGGGACAGCAGGTATTGTTTGATTTTGCTTACTTCCCGTTCCTTCAGGCCCGCCTGCAAAACTGCAGTGTTCTGAAGAGCCGTTCCTTCAACAACCCGCAATAATCCCTGGATCAAAACGATGGCCCGCGCGTCCATTTCCAACGTTGTTGGTGGACACAGCGTGTCTTTGGCCCGTTCCAGATAGGTCATAATATCCCGCTGCCATGTGATATCTACCAGACCAAAAAAGTCTTCTTTTGGCTGCTTCTGAGACGTAACAGACACTGTCTCTAACGCCGCATCCAACAGGGATTGTTGGAAATAAAGATGCGCATATTCAACCGCACCATTGCCTAAGGACCGGAAACTTCCCCCACTGCCTGGCAATTGCAACGAAATGGACCCGGTTCTGGCAAGCTGGGTTGATTCTTTACGATCAGCACGTTGCACGGGGGATCCTGAGATATGATAGGTAAGCACATAGTGTGACACACCTGCGAAATCTGCCCCCTCCCCCAAAATGCTTCGGTGGCGCACAACGGGCATATCCCAGGCATCACCCAAGCCATAAATTCTCGGCAAAGGGTCTACTGTGATCCGCCGATAGGCCAGACAATGTTCTGGATCTTCTGTGAAGGCGTGTTTTCCCATGCCGTTAAGCTCTTCGTGTACCAGAACCGTCACAAATTCTAGTCAGCTCAAAAAAGCAAAATCGTGCAAAACCAAATCGTGGAATTATAGAAGATATGGTTTGGGAAGTATGTAAAGACTTCGTCGGAAACAATGACCCTATCACCAACCGACGAATGGATGGCGCATAATGACCAAAAAGCTGGAATTGCTGACCCCTCACAATTGCCAAATCATCTTCATTGATCATCAACCGCAAATGGCTTTCGGCGTTCAATCGATTGACCGCCAAGTGCTTAAAAATAATACGGTTGGATTGGCGAAGGCTGCGAAGATTTTCAATATCCCAACGACCATTACGACCGTCGAAACAGAGAGCTTTTCTGGGCATACCTATCCTGAACTCTTAGCTGTCTTTCCTGAGACCCCTCTGTTGGAACGCACCTCCATGAATTCCTGGGATGATCAGAAGGTGCGCGATGCCCTGGCAACGAATGGCCAGAAGAAAGTCGTCGTGTCTGGTCTGTGGACGGAAGTGTGCAACAACTCTTTCGCCTTCTCCGCGATGCTGGAAGGGGGATATGAGATCTACATGGTGGCGGACGCCTCCGGCGGCACTTCAGCCGATGCGCATAAATATTCTATGGATCGCATGGTCCAAGCCGGCGTTGTGCCGGTGACGTGGCAACAGGTCCTGCTGGAATGGCAGCGCGATTGGGCCCGTCGGGATACCTATGATGCCGTTATGGACCTGGTGAAGGAACATTCCGGTGCCTACGGTATGGGCGTCGATTATGCCTATACCATGGTTCACAAGGCCCCGGAGCGGGTCCCCCACAGCGATCGACTGGCACCGGTTCCCGCGAAGTAACCGTCGCCCCTATCCTTGAAACAAGCCGCGCAGCATTGGCTGTGCGGCTTTTGGAGGCATCATGAAGATGTATATCATCGCAATCGCCGTTGGGCTATTGGTTGGCATTATTTATGGGGTGTTGAACGTCCGTTCTCCCGCACCGCCGATTGTGGCGCTGGTTGGACTGTTGGGCATTTTGGTTGGGGAACAAATCCCACCCCTGGTCAAGAAAATGATCAGCGAGCAAACAGTATCCCTCTCAGTCATCAAAGAAACCTGTGCCAATCATATGTTCGGCGCCCTGCCCGAGCGTCATGGTGAAACCGATAAGAACGATCAAAACCCGCCTAAGACCGTTGGTTGAGTGATCCACTGTTTTTAAGGGACGAAAACATGACAGCGCCTGACACGATCCTGATCAATGGCAAGTTCGCGACGTTGGACCCGGCAAATCCCGCGCCCGAAGCCGTTGCAATTACTGATAAATATTTTTCTGCCGTCGGCGATGCATCCGAAATCCTAAACAGCGCTGGACCATCCACAAAGGTCATCAATTTGTCGGGCCGTCGGGCCATTCCCGGCCTGTGCGACAATCATATTCATGTCATCCGCGGGGGGCTGAATTTTAACATGGAACTGCGCTGGGATGGCGTTCCCAGCTTGGCAGATGCCATGCGCATGTTGCGCCATCAGGTCAGCATCACCCCACCCCCGCAATGGGTTCGGGTCGTTGGCGGTTTCAGTGAACATCAATTTGCCGAAAAGCGGTTGCCGACCTTGGATGAAATCAACGCGGTCGCACCCGATACGCCGGTCTTCATTCTGCACCTATATGACAGGGCCTTGTTAAACGCCGCCGCCTTACGCGCTGTCGGATATACCAAGGACACACCAAATCCGCCGGGTGGGGAAATCCAGAGGGATGCCGCAGGCAATCCAACAGGATTGCTGATCGCCAGCCCCAATGCAGGGATTCTTTATGCGACCCTGGCGAGGGGACCGACTTTGCCGTTTGACTATCAGGTCAATTCAACCCGCCACTTCATGCGGGACCTGAACCGGCTTGGCGTCACCTCCGTGATCGATGCCGGGGGTGGGTTTCAGAATTACCCCGATGACTACAAGGTTATCCAACAACTGCATGATGAGGGTCAGCTAACCTTGCGGATTGCCTATAACCTGTTCACGCAGAAGGCAAAAGAAGAGAAGGAAGATTTCCTGCGCTGGACCAAGGAGAACAAATATCAACAGGGCGATGATTACTTCCGTCTGAATGGTGCTGGGGAAATGCTGGTTTTCTCAGCCGCCGATTTTGAAGACTTTCGCATGCCCCGCCCGGACATGGCCCCGGAAATGGAAGGGGAATTGGAAGATGTTATCCGCATTCTAGCCCAGAACCGATGGCCGTGGCGTTTGCATGCGACCTATGACGAAACCATCTCCCGCGCCCTGGATGTGTTTGAAAAGGTCGATAAGGATATTCCGCTGGAAGGAATCCATTGGTTCTTTGACCATGCCGAGACAATTTCAAAGCGCTCCATTGATCGGGTTGCGGCGCTGGGGGGAGGAGTCGCTGTTCAGCACCGGATGGCCTATCAGGGCGAATATTTTGTGGAGCGTTATGGTGCCACCGCTGCTGAGTCGACACCGCCCTTTAAGGCGATTTTGGATGCTGGCGTGGAGGTCTCAGCCGGAACCGATGCAACCCGTGTGGCGTCTTACGATCCATGGGTTTCGCTGTCCTGGCTGGTGACGGGGCGCACCTTGGGGGGAACGCGTTTGTATCCCGATGCAAATTGCCTGGACCGCGAGACGGCTTTACGCATGTGGACAGAAAAGGTCACCTGGTTTTCAAACGAAATAGGCAAGAAGGGCCAAATCAAGATTGGACAACTGGCCGATTTGGCCGTTCTGGATCGGGACTTCTTTTCTATTCCCGGCGATGAGATCCGCCAGACGACATCTGTGCTGACGCTCTTGGGTGGGCGGGTGGTTTGGGGATCGGAAGAATTCGGCCCCCTGGCACCACCGCCCCCCAAAGCCATGCCAGATTGGTCACCGGTCAATTCCTTCGGGGGTTATCACAAGGAAGCATCCGTTCCCAACACTGTGCAACGGGCCGCCGCAACGTCCTGTGGCTGTGACATTGGCTGTGCCGTACATGGTCATGATCATGCCCAGGCCTGGACAGCATCCGCCCCCGTTTCTGACCTGAAATCCTTCTGGGGGGCCTTGGGATGTGCCTGCTGGGCGGTATGACATGGCATCCTATTCGGTAACGTCCGCAATCAATACTCTGTTGGAAAACAACGTGCTGCGATGGGTCGCCCTGGTTCTTTTGACCTGTCCATACTGGACCAGCGGCATTGCCAAATTGACCGCCTTCTCTGATGCCATGGCAGAAACGGCAGGGCTGGGTTTACCAGCACCAATGCTGATCACGGCTCTGATAATTCTGGTGCAATTGCTGGGCTCGCTGTCTCTGATTATCGGCAGGTTTGGTTGGTTGGGGGCGGGTGCTTTGGGGGTCTTCAGCTTCCTGGCAACCTTGATCGCTCATAATTTCTGGAACGCCCCACCGGAAGACACCATACGTCAATTCATTACCTTTACGGAGCATATGGGGTTAATTGGCGGTCTGATGGTTGCCGCCATCCTGGCCCGAATGAGGGAAATTCTCTGATATGCCCGCCTTCCGCGCAAATCTTCTTCTGTCTTTAATTCTAGCCTTTCTGTCGGGCTATATTGATACGGCGGTTTTCGTGCATATGGGTGGATTGTTCGTCGCCCACGTCACAGGCAACTTTGTTCTGTTGGGTGCAACTGTTGCGGGGTTGGAAAGTGTCGGACATGGCAGTTCAACCGTGCTGCAATTGATTTCCTTCCCCTTGTTCTTCCTTTCTGCCGCGCTTGCAGGCGGTGTTTCCGGGCGCCTTTCCAAAGACAGTCAAACTCTGCTCCTGCTCTTCCTTTCTGCCCTGCTGATCACAGGGATTGGGGCCGCGTGTCTGAGCCCATCCATACCCGATACCATCGCCTCCATGGGCTTGGTGGTCGCGATGGCTTGGCTCAACGCGGCCCATCGGCTTGATAGTCGGCTGGGCGCGCCCTTTACGGTAATGACCGGCAATGTGACCGGCATTGCGCTGGAATTGGCCTATACGCTGAAGATCGGCAAACGTGAAGAGACTCCCAACACTACCAAGCCTAATGCTTCCCCAAAATTTCGCATGCTGTATCTGGTTTTAAGTTTTGCGGTCGGTTGTGCCCTGGGCGCACTGTCTCAGCGTGCATATGGGTTAGAAACCATGCTGTTGCCCGGTTTCGTGTTGGTTTTGGGATTATTGAGTATAACCCTGCGCCGCCCCTGAACAATTTTTCACCATCGGGTAGATTCACAAGCACTTCCTTCCATAAAGTCGCGATTTTTTTACAGCAAACAGCTTTATTTGAGAATGATTATCATTATTATTGTGCAGCTTGATCCTTATCCCAGCCTTGTTGGGACGGGTACATCACCACGAATTTAAAGCCAGCGTGTAAATCGCCGGAAAGGAAAAGAAATGAAAAAGAGTCTCGCATCCGCGCTTCTTGCGGTGTCCATGTTAGCCAACACCCCAGCCTATGCTGCAGAACAGACGATCCATGTCGAATTGAACAAGACCGAAACCAAAGGGGATGCCTGCCGCGTTTATATGATCGTTGGAAATGAAAGCGGGCGGCGCAGCGCCAGTTGGTGAATAGAATCAGCGATAATTCTTTGGTATTTGCAGCCCATCCGAACCATCAATCTGGTGCCTTCCGATAGGCCCGTTAACTTTGCACCGCTTTCTCATTTGCGGGGGTGATGATGGGAAACGTAGTTTGATCAGAGGGAGAATATGGAATTTTGAGATGTTTCGCCACCTGTGCAATCACAGTTTCAATCTCAGATTTCTCTTGCGCAACCAGGGAGGCGAAGGAAATCTTGACCAGACGATGCGGTGGGATCTGAGCAAGTTGTTCTGCGATGGCTATCTCTAGACCGCGTTGCTGTGCCGCAGCGGTTTCCTGCGCTTTCCCAACCGGGGCCACGCGAGGGAAATCAGGTGTGGGGCGTAATCCCCAAATAAATCGCACATCACCGTAGAATGCTTTGTTTGCAGTTAGAACCGATCGAATCACGGCGTCGGGGTCGCGCTCAACATAAACAAAAATTGCCTCAGGCAGAGCCAGGGCAAGCATTCCTGCTGATAATGTCGCCCTGTTATTCTTTGCGAGAACCGCTGTGTTGGCTGCATCTGCCAGACAGGAGAAGTAATTCTGGATGTCAACAGCAGCACGATGCCTGTCATCCGGCATTCTGGGATGGCTGTGATCAACACCAAACCAGCGGTCCCAGACCTCATAACAATCGCTTATTCCAAAAAAGCCCGCAGAAAAGCCGTAAAAGTTCTTACTGGTCGTCGCGACCGTGCCCTTTACGAACCGAAACAGGCTGTAGACGACCGGGGCGTTTGGAAACAGAATCGACATATTTCCCATGGGCGCCAGGGGCAGGGTGTTTTGCAGCACCTGAGCAAGGATTGTTGTCCCACTGCGGTGGTTTCCGATGACGATTACCGGACCAAGATGCCGCGCTGCCCTGTCATCGCGGGGGCCTTGCCAACTGAACCATGAAAGAATGAAATCTAACGGAAAACATACCATGCGAAGAAGCTTGAATAAGATTATCTGATACGCCACCGAATTGCGGCTTCCCAGAATGGTTACAGCGATCATGAGGACCTTGCGGGGGCTGCTTTGACTCCACCAGTCCCGGACATCGCGTCCGAGAGCGGACCATCCAAACGTAGCCAGCAACACTAGGGCGGCGATGAAGGGTGTCCGAAAGCGGGAATCCAATGAGGCACTGGATGACAGCACAATGAAATACGCAGACACAATAAACAGAACGAAGAAAAAGCTCTTGATGTCATTTGGCCAGCGGGGAAAGCGAAGAAGTGCCAGTATCGTCCCCATCGCGACACACAAAGTCAACGCACTGGAAAAAATCAGCACAAGAAAGAATCCAGGGACCTTCGCTATATAGGTTCCCCACAGGGTACGGGTTTCTTGACTGAACCCCAAGAAATCAAGGTTTCCCGCATTACCATCAAGTTCATCCGCAAAAAAGCGTTCCAATGGCCCTTGAGACGGAGCGAGTAACAGCTTTGCACCACCGACAGCGACATCGGTTACAAACGCCACCGGATACCGAGCAATGATTTTAAGGAATTCCTGGCGTTGATAGGCGTCACGGGCTGCGGGATCATCTCGGATATCTTCGGGAATGGCAGCTTCCATCTCAGCCCGGACAACCCATCGATCCTGGCCTGTTGCGCGCGACACAATTGACGGGCCGCGCCACAGATGCAGATGCTGCCCCACTGAGCGGACGCTCTCTATACCCAATTCCTTCTGGTTATAAGCGCTCCAGGCCGTGGCAACACCGATAGACGGGGCTGTCGCGATCACAAATACCAGAAAAGCCTCTCGCCACCGCATCGTTTTGGTAAGCGCATGAATTAGAAAAATAGCTGCGAGAACTGCGGGAAACATCAGCATGACATGCCGAACCGTCAGCGCCAGGGCCGCAATCCCCCCTAATACGACGGCATATAGGAACAGCTTTCTGCGGCTCCCCAATTCCAGCGTCAAAGGGACACACAGAATCCAAAGGATCAATGTCACCAGAAACGCAAAAAGCGTCTCTGTTAAGACCATCGTCTGGTAGTAAAAAAGTGTTGGATCGACACTGATGATCAAGGCGGCAACACACCCGATGCGCCAATGTCCGGCGCGACGCGCAATATCAAAAACCAGCAACGCCATGCCCAGACCAAGCGCCACATTGGCCAATACAAAATGGATTGACTGATCAAATCCCAGCAACCGCATTCCAGCCAGAAATGCCGGATAACCAGGTGCCCGAATTAAGTAGTCTGATGTGTACCAATCAGGACTTTCCTGTGCGATCAACCGCGAAAGATCAATGTAATCTGCGGCATCCCCAACTACTGAAAACTCCGGATTCTGCGTCAGGAATGAAAGAATGAACCCAACCTTAGCAAACGCTATGATCCCGATTGTTACTAATAACCACGCCGGTTTTATTTTTAGTCTACCTGTGTCCATAGGTCCCCAAATATCCAATTCTGAATTCATATCGATAAAATTCAACTCACAACATTATCTAAACAATTATTGAGGATAACCTTCCCATTTCATCGCAAGAAATAGCATGCAATTCAGTGCACGCATATCAGAAAACCCAGTTGCCCTAATGCTTCAATAAATCTGCATGTCACTAATCAGCATGCCCACGGCTCAGGCATTCTGACGCAGATCAATGTGAAAAAGTATTTTCTGTTTAAAGACTTTATTTGAGAATGATTATCATTATTATTGTGCAGCCTGATCCTTATCCCAGCCTTATTGGGACGGGTACATCACCACGAATTTAATGCCAGCGTGTAAATCGCCGGAAAGGAAAAGAAATGAAAAAGAGTCTCGCATCCGCGCTTCTTGCGGTGTCCATGTTAGCCAACACCCCAGCCTATGCTGCAGAACAGACGATCCATGTCGAATTGAACAAGACCGAAACCAAAGGGGATGCCTGCCGCGTTTATATGATCGTTGGAAATGAAAGCGGGCGGGCGTTGGAAACGTTGAAGCTGGATCTTGTCCTGTTTGATACAGACGGCGTTGTCGCCAAGCGGTTGGCAGTTGAGACTGCGCCACTGCCCATCGGCAAGACAGGTCTGAAGATTTTCGACATCGCCGACATGGCCTGCCCGACCCTGGGCCGGATGTTGCTGAATGATGTCCTGGCCTGTGCGGACGCCAATGGCCCTGTGGCCAACTGTCTGAGCTACATTACACCCACGGCAAAAGGGGACCTGACTTTTATCAAATAACCAATCGCATAACGCCAGTGCGGGGTCAGGCAGCCCGCCCCCGCTTCTGGCGTGCGCGGCGTTTGATCCACCACATTGAAATGCCCGTAATCGAAAACAACAGCGGCAGAAAGCCGGAGATAAACACCAGACCATTCCAGATTGGTCCCAGTCCAACGCCCGCATGAAGCGGACGCTGCCATGCGACAGCCATATCCGTTCGGCCAAAGGCTCGGGGATCTTCGACTTTTACAACATCAATCTTCCAAGGATCGATCATCACCGTCACTTTTGGGGCGCCTTCTGCTGAACCAGGCACGTTATACTGAACGCGCAGGGGTTGTCCGGGGCGGAACGGCATCATCGCCAGAACAAAGTCCACATCAGACACGACCGTATCAGCCAGACGCACCGCATCCTGCAATCCCATTTCAGGAACGCCCTCAGCCGCCTTCACCGGGGGACCTGGCGGGGATGAGCGTTCCTCCATCAAGACTGTTTCCATCAGGCTGGCGACCGGATTGGGAAATGCGATATAAACGCCCGTGAAGCTGACAATGGTAAAGACAATCAAGGTCCAGAACCCCACAGCGCCATGCAGGTCACGATGCAAACGCAAACCGCGCGCCCCCCGCTTTATGGTCAGGGCCGCCCATAATTTTCGGGGCTTGGGCCACCAGATAATTAATCCCGATCCACACAGGAACAGCATGATAACACCCAGCCACCCAACAATAGGGCGTCCAATTCCACCCGGAATCAGCGCGTGACTGTGAATATCATGCATAATCCCTGTTAACAGGCTACGCCCGCCAACGACCTCTCCCAAAACATCCAGAGTGACGGGATCAACGGCAATGCTTTTCGCACGGGGATCCCGAAAGCTTGCGCCATCGGGCCCAATGCGCGCGATGACAGGTTCCCCTGCCCCGTCTGGCATTCTGATCATGCGCAGACTAAAGCCCTGGGGCGCGGCGGCGGCGGCCACAGCGATAATGGCGTCAACACTTTGGGATGTGCCATCTGATACTTCAAAAGCCGGCCCCCCCGCCACTAGGGCGTCGAGTTCGTCATGATACATCAGATAACTGCCGCTTAATCCTAACAGCACCAGGGGTGCACATAGAATTAGTCCGAACCATAGATGGATTTCCGCCAACAGCCAGCGCAGCCCTTTGCCACTAACTTTAGTCATAAAGGACTTGCTTTCAGATTGCGTCGTATCAAGGTTGCTCATCTTGGCTAAAGCTCCGCCCATTGCCGCAAAAGGTTGTGATAAATCGCCGTCAATTCCATGATGCTTGAATGATCCGGGTGATCCCGCCCCAGGCGTTGAATGGACTGGTCCAGATCGAACAGGATTGTGCGATGCCCGTCGTCCCGGATCAGGCTTTGCATCCAAAAGAAGGAACACACACGTGCGCCGCGCGTGACGGGGCGGACATGATGCAGGCTGGTGGACGGGTAGAGCACCATGTCACCCGCCCCCAGTTTTGCAGAATGGCTGCCATAGGTGTCTTCAACGATCAGTTCCCCGCCGTCATAGTCTTCCGGTGCACATAGAAACAGGGTGGCGGACAGGTCCGTTCTGATTCGCTCATTGGTGCCTGGAATCTGGCGAATGGAATTATCAACATGGCTGCCAAAGCTGTGCCCCCCGGCATAACTGTTGAAAAGAGGTGGGAAAATTCGCTTCGGCAACGCCGCAGAAATAAACAAAGGATGCCTGTTGAGGATCGACACAATGGCATCCCCAATCTGGCGAGCGACCGGGTGGTCTTCCGGTATCTGCTGATTTTTCTTAACCTGTGCGGATTGATGTCCCGCAGTCACCCGCCCATCAACCCATTCAGCAGCATCCAAATGCTTTCTGCATTCAGCGACCTGATCCAGGTCCAGAACATTTGGAATCTGCAACATCATGAATAGAGCCCTCCGACCGACCCCCCACAGGACGCAGGGGGTCGGGTATTTCCGTCGTTAGAATTTAAAGCTGGTGGACACTACGGCTGATCGACCTGTCCCTACCGTCGCAAAATGGGTCGCATACGGTTTCACATAATAGGTCGTATCGAACACATTGTTCACGTTCAGGCGCAGGTCGACATTCTCCTGGACGGTGTATGTCGCGACCGCATCGAACAACCAATAGGCTGGGACTTTCTTGTCATTTGACGAATTGGCAAAGCGATGGGAGACATAGGTGACCCCACCCCCCAGATTCACATCTGGAAGAATGTCATAGGTCGACCAAATGCTCATGCTATGGGCAGGAACATTGGGGATCTTGTTGCCTTCATCTGTCGAAACGGGGCCGTCATCGACAATTTCGGAATGCATGAAGGTATATCCCCCAAAGACATGCCACGCATCGGTGATATCCCCGGACACGCCAAGTTCGAGCCCATTGACTACCTGCTCACCTCCCAATGCCTGAGGTGCCCCGCGCCCCGGTGCCGTTGAATATCGCGCATTGGTCTTTTCGGTCCGGAAAACAGCCGCCGTTGCCGCAAGCTTTTGTTCGAACAGATCCCATTTTGTCCCGATCTCATAACTGCGGGATTCTTCCGGATCCAGGTCGGCATTGCTGGTTGAGATGTTATCACCCCCCTCTCCAGCGGTGGAACCCGGAGGTTCTGAAGACGTACCATAGGACACATAAATGCTGCCGTTAGACGCCGGCTTGTAGACCGCCCCCAACTGGTAATTAACGAATGTCGATTCATTCTCCAGCGCGCCGGATGTCGTTTTATAGTCATCTACCCGCAGACCAAAGTTCACCAGCCATTGCGGATCCAATTCGATCGTATCAAAGCCATAGATCGACCGCGTGCTGACCGTAGTTTTCGTAGAGTTTGCACTCGGCGTGATGGATCCGGTCCATGGATCGTTTGGATTCGGTGCGGCCAGGGTCGTACAATTGAACCCACCCGCAGCACCGACACCGCCAACAGAACAATCACGATTGCCGGTATCGACAACATAGTTCCGGTTGCGGCTGGTTTCATAGCTGATTTCAATCCCGGCATTGAAGCTGTGCTTCAGATTGTAGGTTTCAAAATCACCAGACAGATCGGTTTGATTGGACACGACTGTGGTGTCTGAATTGCGGCTTTTAATGGCGCGCCAAACACTGCCTTCAGAAATGTTATCCGCCGCACTGTCATTCGGGTTGGTAACGATATAATCATTCTCAGACCAGCTATAGCGCGACACGTTGCGCAGGGTCAGGCTGTCATTCAGTTCATGTTCAAAATCGAACGTGGCTGAATCAACCTGGGTTTCCTGAAAATCACGGTTGGTCAAACCATAGAAGTTATCACGATCAACATCGACAGGCTTTCCGGTCGCAGGATCATAGGGATGACCATAGTCAGGCATATCATCGGTTTGCAGGTGATACAGACTCACCGTCGCCTTGGTCGTGTCATTAAATTGCAGGGCCATTGACGGGGCAAAGCCTAAGCTGCTGGTTGTCACTTCGTCACGCCCTGGGACTTCGCTGTCTTCTACCAGCACATTCAATCGAATTGCCGCATGTTCGGATAGGACATAGTTCGCATCCCCGGCCGCCCGCTTGCTGAAAGGCCATCCAACAGACACGTTCCCACCAAGGAAATCTTCATCCAGGGTGGCTTTCTTCGTCACCAGGTTAATGCTGCCCCCGGTAGAGCCGCGCCCGCTATAGGCGGATCCTGGACCTTTGACAATTTCCACTTGTTCCACATTGAACGTGTCGCGTGTTTGTGACCCGGTATCACGAATACCATCGACAAAGATGTTTCCTTCAGAAGAAAACCCGCGAATATTCGGTCGGTCCGCACTGGGGATGCCCCCCTCACCCGCACCCAAGGTAATGCCCGGCGTGGTTCTAAGAACCTCATCAAGGCTGGTTGCATTCCGTTGTTCAATAATTTCCTGAGGAATGACGGTGACGCTTTTGGGTGTATCAACCAATGGTGCGGTAAATTTGCTGGACGCTGATTTATCCGTCTTGTAGCCGCTGTCTTCTTTCCCTTCGACAGCGATCGGCGCCAATTGAATGGGGGTGTCACTGGCCTGCGTTCCATTGGCGGGCTGATTGGTCGATTGTGCATGCGCCGGTGCGGCCATCATACAGGCCAATAGTGCCCCAATGGCTGTTCCCGCCTTAAGGCGATGACTAAAAGGGATGTCTGTTGCGGTAAGTCTATTCAGGGATAAGTCGTTATACATGTCTTACAGCTCCAATAGCTTCAGGTTTCGTTGAAATCCTGGCTGGCTATAAGAAGTGCAAACGCGCAGATCTTGGCTGGCTGGTTCAGTGTGTGTCACGCGCCCTTCACTGGCTGCGCGACCACAGCGTTCTGTAAAGAGCGAATGGGGTCATAGAGATGAAAAGATTAATATGCAAGTGATAATTATTCGCAGCGTTAAGTCTTAGCGAATATATACAGCGGTTTAGAACCGCAGATTAATCTCCCCTCGCCATTCATCACGTGCAGATATATCGTCGTAAGAAAGGGTGAAGGGTGAGCATATGCAAGAAAAAGACACCTCCCTGGAAACGGGAAAGCCTGCTGAGCTTTGGATCGAAAAGTTTGAAGGCCTTTCAAAACTGGAGGGCACGATCAAACAAACCCTGATGCGGGAAAGCACGATTGTAACCGTACCCGAAGGCACGATTATATTCGGTCCCGGCAAGCCCCCGGAAAATCTATTGCTGCTGTTGGAGGGGCGCGTTCGGGTGCACCAAACCTCAGAAGGTGGTCGCGAAATTGTGCTGTATCGCGTCGAAGCCGGGCAAAGCTGTGTCCTTACGACAGCGTGTCTATTGGCCTATGAGGATTATTCAGCGGAAGGCGTTGCGGAAACAGATATTCGGGCAGCCGCAATCCCCCGCCCTGTATTCGATACCCTGATTTCCCAGTCGGTCGATTTTCGAAATTTTATCTTCACCGCCTATTCAAAACGGATAACGGATCTGTTCCTGGTGATAGAAGAAATAGCCTTCCAAAGGCTGGATATCCGGCTTGCCCAGAAGCTACTGAATCTTGCGCGGGGGTCGGATCACATCAAGGTGACCCATCAGCAGCTTGCAGCAGAGCTGGGCACGGCACGCGAAGTTATCTCGCGCCAATTGGGTGAATTTCAGCGGCGTGGGTGGATTCTACAAGCACGGGGAACCCTGGGCCTGTTGGACAGAAACGGCCTGACGCATCTGGCTTCTTTAGATCCAGCATAGATTTCCACATTCAACAGATGATGCATCAAAAGCCGACGGTTTGGTGACTTCGTCACCGACAGCGTGCTTCCCGGGCGTTACAGTCAGGAACATTCTAACCGGAGGATCATTTTATGACAGTAAATGTTGGAGGTCTCGATCGATTGGTGCGTCTCGTAATAGGTGCCGCCTTGACCGCATGTGCCTTGCTCAGCGGCCTGGAGATTTTCGATGACGCATTCGTCAAATATGGTGCCGTCGTCGTCGGCCTGGTGCTGATCATCACAGGACTGGTGCGTCTGTGCCCACTGTATTCCATTCTGGGTATACGTACCTGCAAAACCTGAAATCTTAGGGGACGGAGATGACCTCCTATCCAATAAACATCACCATCAAACCCAAAGTCGCGGCTTTCTTTGACCCCGCAACCAACACCATCAGCTATGTGGTAGCGGATCCTGCCTCCCCGGCCTGTGCGTTGATCGATCCCGTATTGGATATCGACTATGCTGCGGGGCGGATCAGCTTCGACAATGCAGACCGGATCATCGATCATATCCGCCAGCAGAACCTATCGCTGGAATGGATTATCGAAACCCATGTGCATGCCGATCATCTATCGGCGGCCCCCTATATTCAGGGGCTCTTGGGAGGCAAAATCGGCATTGGCAGCAATATTACCATCGTGCAGGATACATTCGGAAAAGTCTTTAACGAGGGCACTGAGTTTCAGCGGGATGGCAGTCAGTTCGACGCCTTGTTCAAGGACGGGGATACCTATTCAATCGGGCAGATGCAGGCCATCGCCCTTCATACACCAGGGCACACCCCGGCCTGTATGACCCATGTCGTTGGCGATGCCGCCTTTGTCGGGGATACTTTGTTTATGCCAGACGGCGGGTCAGCCCGTGCGGATTTCCCGGGCGGTGACGCAGGAACACTGTATGACAGCATACAAAAGGTTCTGTCCCTGCCGGACGCCATGCGCCTGTTCATGTGTCACGACTATGGTCCAAACGGTCGTGACATTCAGTGGGAAACCACTGTCGCAGATCAGAAGGCACAGAATATCCATGTCGGCCAGGGCAATACCAAAGCTGCCTTCGTGCGGTTCCGGACCGAACGAGACGCAACACTGGGAATGCCGAAATTGATCATTCCCGCCTTACAGGTCAATATGCGTGCCGGAGCCATACCCACTGACAAAGACGGTCGCCGGATGTTGAAAGTGCCCGTCAACGCCCTTTAACCCATAGGAGCATCATGCAGCCCTATCCCGTATCCCCAACCCTGTCCGTCAGCCCCCAAATCTCACCTGATGATGTCATTCAGGCACAGAATCTGGGGTTTCAATCCATCATATGCAATCGACCCGATGGGGAAGAGTTGGGCCAGCCGACATTTCAAGAAATCGAAGCGGCTGCAAACAAGATCGGGCTGCCGATCCGTTATATCCCAATCTCACCGGTAGGAATTTCAGAAGTGGATGCCACAGCCTTCCGCACGGCAATGGACGACCTGCCCACCCCAATCCTGGCCTATTGCCGCTCGGGCACACGCTCCGCCACACTATGGAGACTTGTCGGAAAGAGCTAAAAGGGCAGCCAAACCTCGCTATTCAGATCTGACAACTATGTTGGATTGGGTGCAAGAGAGTGGCTGGGGCGCTAGGATTCGAACCTAGGTATGCCGGTACCAAAAACCGGTGCGTTAACCGCTTCGCCACGCCCCATTCGCCGCTCTTGCTGAGCGGGCCGCACTTTAATCGGAGCGTCCGGTTGGGGCAAGACAGCAAAATCATCAAAAGTGACGATTTTTGTCATGCGGCAAAATTAACTGCTATTTCTGCTTTGCCGCGATCATCAGCATAAAAGGCGCCGGATCTTCGCCATGTTCAAAATGCAAATCACCCATGGCGGTCACAACATGGCGCTGTTTGTTCTTCAATGCCGCGTTCAGTTCATAGTCGACATGCTGTGTCGGCAATACATCGCGATCGATATATTCCATAAAATGACGAACGATTCGCACTGGTGTTTGGCCCATAAGATCGTCTGGCCCTTCAAAATCATATACCCCTTCATTGCCGCTTTTCGCGTCCAAAAGACGGGCCGTATACATCGCCATAATTCCAACTCCTGCGTGAAAGACTGTTTCTGGGGCGCACTATCCACTGTATTCATGACGGTTGCGTGACACCATTCGGCCCCCCTATACCGACCTGGTCGACATGCGCCTTAACAGCCATTCGGGATGTACTAATTTCGCACGATATGTTATGATGCCCGACGCACGGTTTCGCCCGCCCATCCCGACCGGTCGCGCCCAAAACGACACACCCAAACGGACAGGTTCTCGCGTTCCATGGCTTTTCCGCAATCCTTCCTTGATGAAATCCGCGCCCGGGTTTCCCTGTCGCAATTGGTCGGCAGGCGGGTGCAGTTGAAACAGAAGGGACGCGGGGACTGGTGGGGCAATTCGCCCTTTACGAATGAAAAAACACCGTCTTTCCATGTCGTTGACGACAAAGGGTTCTATCATTGCTTTTCCACGGGGGAGCATGGCGATCATTTTTCCTGGCTGATGCAGGTTGAAGGACAGAGCTTCCCTGAGGCGGTCGAGATACTGGCAGGCCTTGCCGGGCTGGAAGTGCCAAAATCTTCGCCAGAGGAACGCCAGCGCGAAGAACGCCGCAAAGATCTGGGCGATGTCATTGCCTTTGCGCGGGATTGGTACACACGCCAATTGGAGAGCCCGGCTGGCAAGGAGGCCCGCACCTATCTGCAAGGCCGCGGGCTGGAGGCCATGACGATTGAGGCGTTCCAACTGGGCTTTGCCCCGGATGATAAGGACGCCCTGGCGACAGCGGCCAAGGAACAAGGCATCGAGATGGCGCAATTGCTGGAGGCCGGCCTGTACCGTGCCCCGGATGATGGCCGCGCGCCCTACCCGCTGTTTCGCAATCGCATCATGTTCCCGATCAATGACCGGCGCGGCCGCCCGATCGCCTTTGGCGGGCGTTTCATGGGCGATGCCAAGGCCATCGGGGTTGGGAAATACATCAATTCCCCGGAAACACCGCTGTTTGATAAATCCCGCACCCTGTACAATCTGGATCGTGCGCGAGAACCCGCCCGCCAGGGTGAGCAATTGCTGGTCGTCGAAGGCTATATGGACGTGATTGGCCTTTGGCAGGCTGGCTTCCCTGCCAGTGTCGCCCCTTTGGGCACGGCGGTAACTGAATTACAGATTGCTGAACTGTGGCGTCATGCAGATGAACCGATCCTGTGCCTGGATGGCGATGTCGCTGGGCAAAAGGCCGCCATTCGCGCCGCAGAACGGGCATTGAGCGGATTGGAACCCGGCAAAAGCCTGTCCTTTGCCTTTTTACCGGAAGGGGAAGACCCAGACAGTCTGGTCAGCGGCCATGACGGCATACGCACCATGAATGAGATACTCGGTGGTGCCCATCCCCTGGCGCAATTTTTGTTTGAAACCGAATCAGATGGGATGCGACTGGACACACCGGAGCGCCGCGCCCGTCTGGAGGCAGACCTTTTTCAACTCGTCTCAGGCATTCAGAATGATCTGGTGCGGAAGGAATATCAGCACACATTTCGCGATATGCTGTTCAATCTGCATCGGAAACACAGCCAGACGCGGCTGAAGCAAGCCCGCCGCCAGGCTATCCGCGAATGGCGTGGAAACCGCGATACATCCTTGGGCCCGAAGGCGGAATCCCCGTTTGGCAAACGCCTGATGGACGATGCCGCGCGCCGCCTGGTGCGCCGCCGCCAAGAGATCGTTCTGGCAACCCTGGTTAATCATCCAGATCTGATTTCAGAGTTTGATGAGGTTTTAGACGTCTTCGCCTTTGATGCCGACCTTGACAAGCTGCGCGCCGAACTCCAAAAACACGCTGTGTTGGGCATTACGCTTGACCCGGAGGCGCTTACACACCACTTGATCGCAAGCGGGGTGCAAGCGTCTTTGTCTGCTGTTACCGTTCCGGGCGTCTACAGTCTGGCTCCGCAGGCGAAACCCTCTGCCTCCTCATCGGAGGCGCGAGAGTTGCTGGAGCATATCCTGTTAATCCGGCAGCAAGGGGCGCTGCTGGGGGAATATCAAACAGCAGGACGGGATCCCGTGGCGCAAGCGTCCTCGGGTCCTGACAGTTGGGGGCCAGGGGACTGGGAAAAGCGAGATGCCCGATTGGCGGCTTTGCGCCGATCGGTGGATGATGGAGAAGGCCAATTGGGCCAGGATCTGTCGGACTATAGTGACAAGAGCTAGGACGCTGGCGCATATCGCGTCAGGGTATCGGTGGAAGGAAGACGGGCAATATGGCGAGCAAAGCCGAAGCGAGTGAAGCGACCGAGACAACAGAAGAACAGGCAGACGGTCCGGTTCTTGAAGACGCGCACTCAGCGGTAAAGAAGCTTCTGCAAAAAGGCAAAGAGCGCGGGTTCATCTCAATTGATGAACTGAACGAAGCGCTGCCGCAGGAGCAGGTATCCTCTGAACAGATCGAAGACGTGATGACCATGTTGAACGACATGGGCATTAATGTTGTCGATGGTGAGGAGCCTGATAGCGACCCGGAAGCAAAGCCGGCGGAAGAGCGGACCACCGAAGCCTCGGGCGATGCCGGTAATATCTCGGATGATGAAGTCGGGCGCACCGATGACCCCGTGCGCATGTATCTGCGCGAAATGGGCTCTGTTGAGCTGTTGTCGCGCGAAGGCGAAATCGCGATTGCCAAACGGATTGAGGCCGGGCGCGAGAAGATGATCGGCGCCCTGTGCGAAAGCCCGCTGACCATGCGCGCGATCACGGACTGGCACGATCAATTGCTGGAAGGCCAGATTCTGCTGCGCGATGTCATTGATCTGGATGCGACCATGTCGTCGGGTCCTGATGCCGATGATATGGCCGATATCGAATCCGGGGATGAAGAAGCCGGTGAATCCGAGGCGCTGAAAGCAGCAGAGAAAGCCAAAGAAGACGCCGAAGAAACGGAAGACGACGACGACACTGAAGAGGCCCCCAAGGTTGCGGCGAAACCAGAAATCGTCAAACCTGTCGAGGCCGCTAAAACAGCCGAACCCGCTGCGGATGGCGAGCCTGTCGATGGCGTTTCGCCATCAGGTGACAGCGATGAGGACGAGGACGGCGAAGAAAACAATATGTCGCTGGCTGCCATGGAGCAGGCCTTAAAGCCGACCGTCCTGGAGACATTCGAAAAGATTTCCGACACCTATGGCAAGCTGCAACGGGCGCAGGACAAGCGCGTCAGCAGCATGCAAAAAGGGGAATCCGTCTCCCGCTCTACTGAGCGTACCTATGACAAGCACCGCAAAGAATTGATCCAGTTGATGGATGAGGTGCGTCTGAACAATATTCGCATCGAGCAATTGGTTGAAGAGCTGTATTCAATCAACAAGAACATGATCACCCAGGAAGGCAAATTGCTGCGCCTGGCACTGGAATGCAAAATTGACCGCGAAGCCTTCCTGGAAAGCTATTACGGGCGCGAGTTGGACCCGAACTGGCTGGAAGAAATGGCAGACGTTTCCAACGCCTGGGCCAAGTTCGCTGCGAAATACGCGATCAAAATTGAAGAGCTGCGCGCTGGTATTGGCGAAATCGCTAATGAAGCAGGAATGCCCATACAGGAATTCCGTCGCATCACCTCGACCGTTCAACAGGGCGAGCGGGAAGCCAGTCGCGCGAAAAAGGAAATGGTTGAGGCGAACCTGCGCCTGGTGATTTCGATTGCGAAGAAATACACCAATCGCGGCCTGCAATTCCTGGATTTGATCCAGGAAGGGAATATCGGTCTGATGAAGGCGGTGGATAAGTTTGAATATCGCCGTGGCTATAAGTTCTCGACCTATGCGACCTGGTGGATTCGCCAGGCAATCACGCGGTCCATCGCGGATCAGGCGCGCACGATCCGTATTCCCGTGCATATGATTGAAACGATCAACAAGCTGGTACGCACATCCCGCCAGATGTTGCACGAGATCGGGCGCGAACCGACTCCGGAGGAATTGGCCGAAAAACTGGCCATGCCGCTGGAAAAAGTCCGCAAGGTTCTGAAGATTGCGAAAGAGCCGATCTCTCTGGAAACCCCAATCGGAGACGAAGAAGACAGCCATCTGGGCGATTTCATCGAAGACAAGAACGCACTGTTGCCGTCTGATGCCGCAATCCATTCGAACCTGCGGGAAACCACAACACGGGTTCTGGCCTCTTTGACGCCCCGTGAAGAGCGCGTGTTGCGCATGCGGTTTGGTATCGGGATGAATACCGACCACACATTGGAAGAAGTCGGTCAGCAGTTCAGCGTCACCCGGGAACGTATCCGCCAGATCGAGGCAAAGGCCTTGCGCAAGCTGAAACACCCCAGCCGCAGCCGCAAACTGCGCAGCTTCCTGGACTATTAGAGCAAATCCCGAGCAAACGGAATCGTTTGTGACGACGTATTTGCTTAGAAAACAAATGGTTAGAATATCCTGTCTGAGTTCATGATGCTCTAATGCCAATCGCTTCCTCTGCCCGGCGCATATCCTCATCATGGGGTCGCCGGGCCAGGGGGTGCTGAATTAGCCCCCAGTCAAATAGTGCAGTATAAATTGCAGCGACCCTCCTGTTGGGGCTTAGCTTATTATCCGATATTTCAATTAAATTCATTTATCCGAAATATCGCTTATATTGATTTATCCGTAAAACCGTGTAAAATAAACTGAGAATCAGGAGATAGGGACCGGACATATCATGACCCCTAAAGTAAAAACCCCTTTTGACATTGGGGCCATAATACGGGCGCGTCGTATGGCAATGGGCCTTACCCAAGCCAGCCTGGCAAAACAGGTTAGAATTCGACAACAGACCTTGTCTGGAATCGAAAACGGCGCGCAAGGAACGTCAATATCCACTCTGCTCGCCCTGTTCCACACATTAGGGCTTCAGATAACATTAGGGGATATTCCCCCCCCTTCTAACACTTCAGACACTATCAATCTCAGCGAGATCGTTGATTAAATGGCACGGGGGCAAAAGCTAGGTCGACTTGCGATCCTGATAGACGATACCTCCGTCGGCATGTTATTCAAAAGGTCAGGGTCTACAGTGTTCGTCTATGATGGAAGTTGGCTCGCCAATCCTAATGCCTATACTTTGTCGATCAGCCTTCCCCTCATTCGCGGGGAACACCCTGCACGAATATCAGAGGCTTTCTTTTGGGGATTGCTACCGGATAATGAGGCAATCCTTCAGCGAATTGCTGAGGACCATAACACATCTGTCCGCAGCCTAATGGGGTTGCTGCAGGCCATTGGCAGCGAATGCCCGGGTGCAATACGCATTCTGCCCGATTTGACCGATGCCGCCTTGGAGGCGGAACCAGAGGAAGTAACCTGGTTGTCGGAAACTGAAATCGCAGATCGCCTGCGAAACTTGGCGCGCCATCCATTAGGACGCAAGACAACTGATCATGGACAGTTCAGCCTGGCAGGGGCGCAGCCCAAAACTGCCTTCATACGAGACTCCTCTGGCCGCTATGGCATTCCCAGCGGACGTATCCCAACAACCCATATCATAAAGCCTCCAGTATCCGGATTTGATGGTTTCGTTGAAAACGAGCATTTCTGCCTATCGCTTGCAAAACGATTAGGCTTATCAACCTGTGCAACTAAGGTGGAGCATTTTGGCGACCAGATTGCCATCGTTGTGACGCGGTTTGATCGGCGGTTTATGCCAGATGGACGCATTCTGCGCATTCATCAGGAAGATTTCTGCCAGGCTGCGGGCATTCATCCTGACAACAAATACCAAGCCATGGGAGGTCCGTCCCCAGAAACCTGCCTGGCTTTGCTGGACTCCTCTGATCGACCGGAGGTCGACAAAACCAACTTTATCCTGGCCTTGGGGTACAATTGGATTATCCGCGGCACAGATGGGCATGCAAAAAACTACTCCATGCTCCATACCCCGAACCAAACACGTTTAGCCCCCCTGTATGACATTGCCAGTGCGACAGCTTATCCTCAAAAATATGAGCGTCGCGATTTAAAGATGGCAATGAAAATAGAACAGAAGGCGGAATTTGATCAGGTCATGGGTCGACACTGGCAACGACTGGCGGAAAAAGCCCGATTGGACGGCGACTATATTCTACATCGCTTAAGGGAAATAGCAGACTCTGCCCCTGATCACGCACTTTCCGTTGCCACACAGTGCCAGCAAGAAGGTCTGGAACACCCGATCCTCCACAGACTTGTCGATGCCGTAACCCACGGTGCAAGGGCCTGCCACCATCAATTGACGCTGTGATACAAATCCCAGCCATGCATTCAGTGCGGGGATATGATCTAATTTTCGCAGCATGAATTCATTTTAAGTTTGCGTTGGTTTGCCCGATATAGCGTTCTGAACGCGCTGGTCCGCTCATCGGGAGTTAGACTAGGCGCGTTGGGATTTCCCCGTTATGGATAGTATTGTTTCCGAAGCAACCATTCGCCCTGCCGTTCTGGAGGACCTGGACGGCCTGGTGGATGTAGAAACCGCCTGTTTCCTGACCGACCGTATCAGCCGACGCAGCTTTCGCCATTTGTTGATCAAGGGCCATCAATCGACCCGGGTGCTGTGTGACCCGACAGGGCAGTTGATCGGCTATGCGATGGTTCTGTTTCATCAGGGGACCTCTCTGGCGCGCCTGTATTCACTGGCGGTCCTGCCGGATCGCCGTGGAAAGGGCTATGCACGGGCGCTGCTGGCGGCCGCAGAAGACGCCGCTGCTGAGGGGGATGCGGCCTATCTGCGTCTGGAAGTCCATGCCGGCAACGAAGGGGCCATCGCACTGTATCGCCAGGCGGGGTACAAGCCCTTTGGTCGCATTACCGGCTATTATGAAGATGGCGGCGATGCCCTGCGCCTGGACAAGGCCCTGATCGGCAGCCGCCCCACATCCGCCGACCGCATTCCCTATTACGCACAAAGCCTGGATTTCACCTGTGGGCCAGCCTGTCTGATGATGGCGATGACCGCGCTTAAGCCCGAAACACCGATGACACGCCGGGAAGAATTGCGCCTGTGGCGGGAGGCGACGACGGTTTTTATGACCAAAGGCCCTGCGGGATGTTCCCCCTATGGCATGGCGCTGGCCGCTGCGGCCCGCGGCTTTGACGTGCGGGTGCATGTGCGCGATCCAGACGTGATGTTCATCGACTCCGTCCGCAGCCAGAAGAAAAAGGACGTCATTCGCCTGGTTCAGGAAGATTATCTGGCGCAATTGCAGGATCTTGAAATTCCCGTCGACAATCGGGCCCTGACATTGCCGGAAGTACAGGAAGTGTTGGACAGCGGCGGCATCCCCATCGTGTTGATCTCGACCTATGCGCTGGATCGTGAAAAGGTGCCCCATTGGGTTGTCGTGGTGGCGCTGAGTGACCGTTTCGTCTTTGTGCATGACCCCTTTGTCGACCCGGATGTGATCCAAAGCCAGACCGATCGGATGGCCCTGCCCATCCCCCGGGAAGATTTCGAACGCATGTCCCGCTATGGCCGGGCCCGCCAGCGCGCCGCATTGGTGCTGCGCCTGACGGCAACAAGCTAACCTTACAGGAGTTTCAGCCAACAATGAGCAGAACCGTTTTCGTCGTTGATGATGCGACTGATTTCCCCTTCCCCGGTCCCGGACGCGAAGCGATCTCCGCCCATGATTACCTGACACGCTCCAAACCCTATCCCATGCGCACCCGTGTGGTGAATTTGTGCAGCGATTACAGCTATCTGGGTCTTGGATACTATTGTGCCCTGACAGCCGAAGCACGGGGCGACAAAATCATGCCCTCTGCCGAAGCGATGTTATGGGTGGGGTGGAAGCGGATTTACCGCCGCGCGCTCGGCGATATGGAACGCTTTCTGAATAAAGCAATGCGCTCAGCCGCCACCGATGCCCCGACACCATCGATCACGGTATGCTTTGGACTGACCGACGAGCTTCGTTTCAAAACACTGGCCCGCGCCGTCTTTGATGCGTTTCGGTGCCCGATTGTGCGCATTCAATATGAACGCGGTGAAACCAAAAGGGGGGCGGCCCTGTATCGCATCAAGGATGTCAAAGTCCCCAATTGGAAGACCCTGCCCAATGCCGACCGCGCCTTGTTTGAGCGTGGCCTGGATCATTATACGAAGCGGCACCGGCCAATGCCCACCATTGGTAAATTACCGAAATATCATCTGGCGGTGCTGATCGATCCGAAAGAGGTCATCCCCCCCTCCAGCCCGCTTGCCATACAACGGTTGACCCGCGTTGGCGCGACAATGGGGGTGAAGGTGGACACAATCGGTCAGCGCGACCTGCCTCGTCTGGCTGAATTTGATGCCTTGTTTATTCGCGAGACGACGGCGTTGGATCACCACACCTATCGCTTTGCCAAACGGGCAGATGCAGAGGGTATTCCCTGCCTGGATGACGCGGCCTCGATTCTGCGCTGCACCAACAAGGTCTATCTGGCGGAACTGTTCCGAACCCATAATATCCCGTCCCCCAAAACAGTGATCATCGATAGGACCAATCTGGAAAAGGTCTCAACCGACTGTGACTATCCCATCGTTCTGAAAGTGCCGGACGGTGCCTTTTCCAAGGGTGTGAAGCGGGCCGACACGCCAGCCCAGATGATCCAACTGGGCCGGGAAATGCTGAACCATTCCAGCCTGATCCTGGGCCAGGAATATCTGCGCACCGACTATGACTGGCGCATTGGCATCCTGAACAATCAGCCAATCTTTGCGTCGAAATATATGATGGCGCGCGGTCATTGGCAGATTATCAACCACGCCAAAAAAGGCGAACCGGATCAGGGAGGCTTTGAAACCGTTGAAATCGATGCCGTCCCGCCCAGCATCCTAAAGGCAGCCCTGGCCGCCGCTGCCCCCATCGGCAATGGCCTATATGGCGTAGATGCCAAACTGATTGGCGACCGCGCCGTGGTGATTGAAGTAAACGACAATCCGAACCTGGATGCAGGAGTCGAAGATAAGCTGCTGAAAGATGAATTATGGCGGATTATTTTGAATGATTTCATTCGCAGAATTGAGGCTGTGCGATAAAAACCTCAAAACACCGTCACCCAACTCTGGTGAAACCCCGAAAGCTTTGCTATAGCGCTCCCTACCGGTCACAGAACCGGTCGGTGGGCCTGTAGCTCAGCTGGTTAGAGCGGACCGCTCATAACGGTTTGGTCGCGGGTTCAAGTCCTGCCAGGCCCACCATTCCTTCCATCTGTGATTTTTCATAGTTAATAGTCAAAATTTGCGCATGAAGCTGCATATACCATATTTGTTCATTTTAAGAAACATATCTAAATTTCAACAATTTTTAAGTAGAATCTTATTGTCGGATTTCACTAATTTTTGCGCTGAATCTCACTAAGGCTTACATATACGAACATAACAAGAATACACTGGTTGTCGGATTTCACTAATTTTTACGCGGAATCTCACTAAGGCTTACATTCGGGAACAATGCATGAATATATCTAAGGGAAAGTTACTTGTAGTTACGCAGCCTTTTGAATAGTGAGCAGGCATCGTAGGGTCGCATTGAACTTCATTAAGCGGACGAACTTTGTCAGGGAATTTTGCGCCGCAGGGGGTCACCATAGAGGTGCATTGCTAGGCAGTCGCGCGGCTCCCCACTGAATTTACCCCGTACATTGGCGTTGGCATCAAAGACGGCATCGATCACCGACGATCCGGAATGCCAAAGTTCAAGGAATATCGGAATCCAATAGGACGGCACTCTCGAGTCCAAGGGCCAGGGTGAGGCGACAACAGACGTACATCCGTTGCTCAGCAATTGGCGCACCAACCCGAGTGTCGTATTGGCCATCGGGTGCTTGTCCATCCGCCCTCCACTGCAAACAAAAAGAATGACCACGCCGACGCCGCTGAGAGCATCGGCCAGTTCGGCAGAAGACGCTTTCAAGTTTGCGTCGTCCTGCACGACCTGAAAGAAGCGCCCTTCCGGAATGAGACCGCCGTGAGCCGTGACGATGGCCAACTCCGCGCCTCGTAAATCGGCAGGAATTATAGCGCCTTCGTCCAGAGCGACTCCGTACTTCGCCAAGGGATCGCGGATGCGGTCTGCCACTGTCGTCAGAGTCGCGCTGCCCTCTGTCGGGCCAGTGGTCGGTATCCAGGCTACGTGGCGTGTATTGGCTGAAGGTTGCGCAGTCCGGGCGCTTTCCAGCCACGCCAGTGAAGGCACTACTGCGAGGCGCCGGGAAAAGCCGGCAAGTTCGTTCCCGAGGCGTAAGAGGTTTGCGGGATAAGGCTGCAGTTCTGCACTCATGACCAGTACAGCACGCTCCAGAAGTTCAGAGACCCCGATACCTTCCGTACTGGTGTAGAACAGGTTCATGGCTTGCATATCGATGCCGTAGCGGAACGGAAATTCCTGAGACCAGTTATCAAGGCGGTTCTCGGAAAATGTTTCAGAGGTTTCGCAGACAGGTGTGTGTAGGGTGCCGTCGGCGGCTGTTGTCCGGAGCAAAAGGCCGCGCGAATCCATGCCGATCATCACTAACGGAAGACCTGTGCTGTCCGAAAGTTCCGCAGCGAGTTCGCCCGGCTGTCTGATTTGATGCGGCGATTGCCAAGCGGGACCGTTGGCACTTGTTGGCAGGGAAATGGCATGATCTGCCATAAGCTCGATCGCGAACACGGCCGTCCAGGGATCGCCCGATGCTTCGGCACTGGCAAGCAGCCGCTCAGCTAATATGACCAATGATCGAACATCATAGGCGGTATCGTCAGCCTGCATTGCTGCTTCAATCTGACGGGCGACAGTCAAAACCTGGTCGGCGGAAGGGCTCTCCGCCCCTATTGCGGCAATAATTGCAGATTGGGATTGTGAGCAACGCTCTACGAGTTGCTTCAGAACGTCTCTGGCTTCCGAAGGTACCGTCCCCCCTTGGATAGTGCTCTGACGGATCGCTTCACTGAGAAGGGCCGCAACTGGCTCAGGTTCGTCGTGCCTTTCAAGGACCGCCTGTGCATTCGCCACGATAGGAGCGAAGAGGTCCTCAACCGCAGCCTGCCCGCCTGCGCCGTTCTCCAGAAAACGGGCCTGAAGAATGAGAGTTTCGATTCGCTGTTCGTACTTGTCGAGAACCCCCAAATTCTGAAGTGCAGCTCTCCCAGCCTCCAGAAATGAAATGGCGAAAGGAATCATCCGAAGATCCCGCGTTATGCGGAAGAGTAGCACGCTCTCGTACCAAACCTGCTCCGACGTCGCCAAACGATCAGCGCTCAATCCGCAGGCAATGGCGACGAACCCCTGGATGATCTCTCCAGTTCGTTGATAGACATCGCTAAAACAAAGCCAAGCAAGACGTACCCTACACGGATCGGCACCGGCAAGCTGAAGAGCGTGCTCGGCATAATCACGGGCCTTCTGAAAATGGCTGGCAAGTGCGAACCGGACTGCTGCAATTCGGATGATCGTAAGGTCGGCGTTCTTGTCCGTTCCGTGAGGTACGATGGAAATGGCTGCAGCGATGAGCATTCCAAAAGTCTCAGCATCGGTTGCGCTGACGACCGGGTCGTAGTGTGCCAACAGAAGCTTGGCACCTTCGATCAGCCCATCTGGAGGACCAGTCAGAAGACTCTCCGGCAAGGTCGTCCGACCCAGATAAATTGGGCCGTTGTCCGAGAGCCAAGGCAGCGCAACGCGCATGAAGGCAAGAACATCCTCGGGGCTTGACGTCGCTGACCGATTCCCAAGCTTGGGAGCCGGTCGCGGGATCGAAGGTTCTCTCGCAAAACGTAGGACTAGCGTGGCGAGCACTGCCAGACCCAGCCCACCCATTGACTGGGCTGACATGACATCGACAAGTCGTATGCGCATTGAGCCGTCGGCCGGATGGTGTGCGACGTATCGGAGGACATGTGAAATCGCGATACTGGCGGTATCCGGGTCAACGCCAATGCGGCCTTTGTCATCACGTGTGAGGACTACACGCTCAAGCGCGGCCAATATCGAGGAGGCCGTTGCCTCCTCGATTTCCGCATTTTCCGAATCCGGAAGGATGGTTTCCAGTGCCTGCGCGGGTTGACCATTCAGGAGGGCCTCCCTGCCAAGAACACGCTTGGTGAGGTCCTTTTGGGAGGGAACACGTGACTCTATGGCCTGAAGAATCGCGGCATAGTCCGTTGTCTCACCCTGCAGTGCCTCGGCGACGATGCCATACATCTCGGCGGCAGTACGCTCGCCATCGCTTGTACTTTCGGCAAGCAGGTGGGCAAGATCACTGTATTGCCGCTTCGCGAACAATTCATTGATGCGGACCTCACGCAAGGCAAGGGATGGAGGATACATCGCGGTCAAAAGAATTTTGCAGCGTGCGAGGACGTCATCCACGCGGGTTCGCTCCGCCAGCAGCAAGGCACTTTCGAGACGCTCTGGCGGCAACCCTTCCAGACGAGTGTTCGAAAGAAGTGTACGGGCAATATCGGGCGCACCGGACGCGAATGCAATACTGGCCACCTGCAATGCAATTGTCGGCGGCAGACCTTCGGTAAGTTCGGGCCTGTTTCGCAACTCGTCCAGTACCATCGGGTAATAGCCGACTTTCTCGAGCGCCTGGAGCCGAAGCAAAGGTTTTGAGCGGTCGAGAGTGGAGGGCAGAGCATCGATTTCGGAAAGGACGGCACCGACTTTTCCCGCAGCGATCTTGGCATTCCAGTCATCGATCCTGGTAGCAAGTACGGCGTCAGGGCTGTCTTTCACTTCCCCGGAAATCACGCCACAGCTGTCGATCGACAAGAGCAGCTTACGATGCGACTCTCTAGCTGGCCACTCCTCGCCCGCATCGAGCGCGACATAAGTCTCCGATTGCCCGGCGGCCCCGATGGCCCTTTGGCATAGCGCATTAAAATGAGGCACCCAGAAATCTTCCGGCATGGCTACGGCACTTTCCGCAGCTATCGGTGCGAGTCCGTCGGCATCGGGAGTGCGGTACAGAGCCCCCTGCGTAACAATGATCGCAGTGCAGGCGGGTGCGGCTTCGATCACGGACAAGACTGAGGAAGCCTGCATGTCGCGGGTCGCCGTGACCTGGAGCCGCTTTGCCAGAGCCCTTTCCTCGCTCTCGTCCAGTGCGGTGCCGCGCCACCTAACAAATGTGCCCCGGATTTCCTCCCGGAGCGCCTCTTCGAAGTCAGCCTCGTTGTCGGTGCCCGGAGGATGGACGAGTATGATGTTTCTGACCGCCAGCGCGCCGTCTTGGTTCTGACCCACCGCCAAAACGGTGATCAGTTCGGCAAATCTCTCAAGGGGACGGTAAGGTCCCACTACAAACATGTCGCCCGCACCCCACTGCATGCCGTGCTTCTGATAGAAAGCGGTGAAATCGACGCCCGATCCCTCGGACATATCTTTAGCGGGTGCATTGGGCATTATAGTATTAGCTACCTCTTAGAACCTGACCGAAAAAGAAGTTGAGTGAATTCTGTCTGTTATGATTCAGTCGGAGTAGCGACTCTTCGACGGAGAATGACCAGTGGACCGAACTCACCCGTAAGTAGCATGCCCGAAAGAGGCTGCGCCTGCCAAGCAACTTTATGGACGCCGAATGGGCGGTGCCGGAGCCGCTGATGCCGACACACACGAGACCGCCCGCCGCTTTGGACCCACTGGCAGATCGACGAAATGTTGTTGTACCTTCTGCACGGCGACTTGACATGGCGAATGCTGCCGCCGGGGGTACCGACAATCAATCCCGTCAAGCTTGATCTGCGATAAAGGGGATAGTTCAACGTTGAGGTCTGCCGGATCATGCTTCCTTCCAGGAAAAAGCCCGATAGAAAACGTAATCGTTCATGATATACGAAATGGAAAACGTAAGCGGTAGTGATACGAAATGAAATTTGAGGTGACATTCCTCGATCAAGAACCCTAGTAATGCATTGTTGCCAACGTAATCGCTAATGAAATCCGACACTGGTGATCTCGCAAATGTTAACTTAGGTAAGTGTGACGTTCCTTCTTTTTCTTCGGTGCCGAGATACTCATCAATTTCCGGCTAGTGGACACAGCAGCCACCGCCAGCTGCTATCTGATGCCAGCGTTGGTCGGGGGAGGCGAGAAGAAAACGATGCCGAACAAGACTGGCCGCGCAATGACGCCCGCGCCTTTCATATCCCTCCGATCCCACGTAAGCTGCCGACTAATGAACACGGCGTCGTCGGCCCAGCCGCACATCCTTCCCATTGACCAAACATAGCTTCCAGGCTATATCAATTTGTGAGAAATTAGACTAGACGATACCTTCGAGATGGAATTTCTGGCCTTCGAGCGACAGGTGCCAAGCGAATTGCTGGCTATTACCGAGCTGCTTGACAATTATGGCTCGCAGCTTGGTCGTCCGCACGCCGACACGCCCAAAAGGTCGAGACACGATAATATGAAGGAAACGCGCTTCGGGGCTACCGATGGCCAATGGCGTGCCGCCTTCGCCTTCGACCCAGAGAGAAAGACAATCCTGCTGGTGGCGGGTGATAAATCTGGCGGCAGCCAGAAGCTCTTCCACGAGCAGCTTAAAGCAAAAGCGGATTTGCGGTATTCCATGCATATGGAAAACCTGAAAGCCGCGAAAAAGGGAATGTGAGATGGGCCGGAGCCTGAATGAAGTCATCGCCGCGCTGCCTGTTGAAGAGCAGGCCGCAATCGACGTGCGATATCAAGCCCTGAAGCAGGAGGTCGAGGGTCTGCGCGAGTTGCGCGAGATTACCGGCAAGGCACAGGCCGATATCGCTACCGCGCTTAACATCAAGCAGCCTTCGGTCTCCAAGATCGAGAATCAGGCTGACATGTATCTCTCGACACTCCGCAGCTATGTTGAAGCAGTCGGCGGCAAGCTGGAACTCATGGTGAAACTGCCGAAGCGGCCGGCCATGCGCATTCATCATCTGGGTGACATCGCACCGACGGTGCGTGCGCCAAAGCCAATCCGGGCGGCCAAGCAGCACCATGGATGAACTGCAGCACTCTATCTATGTCGATCGCTTTCGGCTGGCCTTCCACACCCATCACGGCACGGCGTTCCAAGACTGGTTCGTTCGTCTTGCGGGTTACGCTTTCGGGGCCGATTTCGAAGAAGTGCGCCCCTACGGCCCCTTTGGCGATCTGAAATGCGACGGCCGCCGCATCAGTACCAAGTCCGTCTTCCAGTGCTATGCCCCCGACGCCATGAAGGAAGCCGAACTCATCGCCAAGGTCGATGAGGACTTTCATGGCGCACGCGGCCATTGGAATGCCGACATGGCCGAATGGGTCTTCGTCCATAATGATGGTCGAGGCCTTCCGCCGAATGCGGTCCGGCATATCGATGGACTCCGTCAGGTGCATGCGCCGGTTGTCATCGAGACTTGGTCGGAGCCGGAACTCCTGAAGCTCACCATGGATCTTGAACCGGCCGCCTTGCAGGCGCTGTTCGGCCCCGCGGCTTCGATCGCCATTGTCGATCGCCTGGTAATGGCTGACCTCGTGCCGATAATCGAAGCGCTGCAGCGTCAGGAGCCGAATGCCGGCGATCCACCGCTCACCCCGCCGTCGTTGGAGAAGCTGGAAAAGAACGCGCTTTCCGATGAATCCGGGCTCCTGCTGCGGATCGGCCGGCGCAAGTCGAGCCTCGTTGACATCTTCTTTCGCAAAAGCCCCCGACCGGATCTCGGCGAGAGGATCGCGGAAGCGTTCCGCATGCGCTACGCCGAACTGAAAGCCCTCGATCTTCCGGCCGACAAGATCTTCAAGCACTTGCAGGACTATGCCGGCATGAATGGCGAACCCAAGCGCCAGGGCGCCGCGCTGGCCGTGCTCGCTTATTTCTTCGATAGCTGCGACATCTTCGAGGATCCTCTCGTCTCCGTGGAGGTGTCATGATTCTGCCAACAAAGCATGTCCGTCCAGACCGCGCTCTCATCGGCGTTGGTGCCGAGATCTTGGAAATCCTGAAGTGGCCGATGACCATGTCCCGCCTGTGGGACGAGGTGCGCGGCCGGCGGGCGCAACATGCTCCCAACGCGCCGATCGACTATCAATGGTTTATTCTCGCACTGGACCTGCTCTACACGATCGGAGCGCTCGACTTCGACCGCGGCCTCGTGCGGAGGATCGCGTCATGATCCGTCGTTTTGGCAGCGACCTGGCTTCATTCAAGACCCTCGCTTTCAAGCCGGGCCTCAACATCCTGCTGGCCGACAAGAGCGAGGGCGCAAATGACCGCCAGTCTCGCAACGGCGCTGGCAAGACCAGCTTTGTGGAGCTGGTGCATTTCCTGTTCGGCGCCGACGTCCGTAAGGAGAGCATCTTCCGGTCCGAGGTTCTCACCGAATGGACCTTCGACGTGGTGGTCGATGTCGCCGACGAGGCAATTTCCGCGGCCCGCAGCGGCGCCAAGCCTAGCCAACTCATGATCAACGGCGCCGTCGAAAACTGGCCGCTTGCACCGCAGTCCAACCTGGCGGCCGGACATTTCGAGTTTTCGAACGAACAGTGGAAGGCCAATCTCGGCAAGCTCTGGTTCGGCCTGCCGCTCGCTTCTGGTGACGAAATCGAACGCTTCCAACCATCCTTCCGCTCCTTGTTCTCCTATTTCGCTCGCCGCCAGCTCAGCGGCGGATTCCAACAGCCGATGCAGCATTCTACGATGCAACAGGCATGGGACCAGCAGGTCTCGATCTGTTACCTGCTCGGCCTCGACTGGACCATTCCGGGCAAATTCCAGGAACTGCGCGGGCAGGAGAAAGTCGCCCGAGAATTACGCAAGGCCGCCAAGAGCGGCGACCTTGGCCGCTATTTCGGCAAATCCGCCGATCTGCGCACACGCCTCACCCTCGCAGAGGCCCACGCCATCAGGCTGCTCGAACAGCTGGCCTCATTTGAAGTCGTGCCAGCATACAAGGACCTTGAACGCGAAGCCAACCTTATCACCCGCGAGATCGACGTACTCAATGTCGACAGCGTGATGGACGGTGAATTGCTTCAACAACTTCGCGCCTCACTCGGTGAAGAAGGTGCCTCCGATCTCAGCGACGTCACCAAGCTCTACGCGGAAGTCGGCGTCATCTTGCCAGACATGGTACGGCGGCGTTTCTACGAGGTGGAACGGTTTCATCGCTCGATCATCGAAAACCGCCGCGCCCACCTGAGTGCTGAAATCACCTCCACCGAAGCGCGTATCGACGAGCGCGACCAGCGCACCGCTGAGCTCGATCGCCGGCGTCGCCAGATCATGAATGTGCTGAGTTCGGGCGGCGCGCTAGAGCATTACACGAACCTGCGCGAGGAGGCTGGCCGTGCCGAGGCCGAGGTAGAGGGTTTGCGCCAGCGCCTCGAGACTGCAGAGCGTATCGAGAGTACCAAGGCCGAACTGGACATTGAGCGGGCCAATCTGACCAAGGCGCTTCGGGACGACCTGCACGAGCGCAACGACATCCTGCGCGAGGCGATCCTGACTTTCGAGTACTTGTCGGAATCCCTCTACGAGAAAGCCGGAAGCCTCACCATCGCCGAGACAGGCGGTGGGCCGCAGTTCGACGTCCATATCGATGGGCAGCGGAGTAAGGGCATCACCAACATGCAGATCTTCTGCTTCGACCTGATGCTCACCGAAATCAGCCTGAAGCAGGGTCGCGGGCCCGGCTTTCTCCTGCACGACAGCCACCTGTTCGATGGCGTCGACGAGCGACAGGTCGCCAAAGCCCTTCAGCTTGGCGCCGAGCGTGCCGAGGCCGCTGGTTTCCAGTACATCGTGACGATGAATTCCGATGTTCTTCCCCAGGAGGGGTTCCGAACTAGCTTCAGGGTCAAGGACCATGTCCTGGAGACCAAACTCACGGACGCGACCGACACCGGTGGGTTGTTCGGGCTTCGTTTCAACTAGGAGCGCCGATGCGATCTGCGCCCTTCACCCGTCCTACCCTTGTCGCCGCCGTCGAGTTGCTTGAGCAACACAGCCAGGCGCGGTTCAACCAGATGGTCCTCCGCCTTGGCCTGGAGGACGAGATTTCCTCCAGCTCCTCCCTCAGTGTCGCCAACAAGTGCGCCCTGCTCGGTCGGATCGTTGTGCAACGGGCCGAGGCCGTGCTCGACACGCTCGAAGGCAGCATGACCTTGGGCGAGGCGGTGATCCGGCAAGCTGCGCAGCTAGCGCAGCAAAACGCTACGCAAGCTTTGCAAACGGCCTTCGCACGGGGCCTTGCGCGTGACGGATACATTTTGACGTGGGACGACTTCGGGCGAAACACGTCCATCCGTGCGGCATTGCCCGGCGAAATCCAGCTCCCCCAAACGGACGACGAGGTGCATCAGCTTCTCAAGTTCTTCGGCTTCACAACCCCTCTCGGTCATCTTGACCAAGCCGTTGCAGCGCATACGCGCGGCAATTGGGCGGCTTGCAACAGTCAACTCCGGACCTTCCTGGAAAGCCTGTTCGACGACATCGCACGTAAGTTGCTACCGCAGCAAGCGGGTCAACAGCTGAGTTCAGAAAACCGGCGCGCCTTGCTCGCAGAAATCGGTTTCCTCGCGATGGATCGCAACGAGTGGACCCAGGACGGGAAGAACTACGTCAACGGGCTCTTCAAAATGCTCCACACGGAGGGTTCGCACCCGGGCCTCTCGGATGAAGATCACAGCACCTTCCGCCTGCATGTCGTTCTGGTCACCGCCAGGACCTTCTTGCGGCGGCTGGTCTACGGCAAGTGAGGCCCGACATGGCGTTCTTCTCGCAGGACCAGTTGGAAGCCATTGCCGGCGCCCTGGGCGACACCAACCAAGGCCTTACAGGGCTGGAGATCCAGCACCTGATCGCGTCCAGCAAGATGATCGATCCAGGCCCGGTGATGAAACGTGTCCGCATCTACAATGCCTTCGTAGAGAGCCAGAACACCAAACAAAACCGCACGCACGTCCTGGAATTCATTCGCCTCGCAATGAAGCCAGCTCGATATAACCATGACCCGGATCGGTACGAGCCGATGCGAGCACTTCTAAATCAGGCTTTGGCATTTGCCGGCCTTGTCGTGGATCAGGCCGGAAACCTCACATCGGCAGAATCCGCCCAGACATTGCCGGAGGCACAACGGCGCGCCCGCAACCTTCGAGCCGATCTCGAGGGCCGAGGCGTACATCCGGACGTGCTGAAGTTTTGCCGCGCCGAGCTGGTTTCGGACAACTACTTCCATGCTGTCCAGGAGGCGGTGAAGAGCGTCGCGGACAAGATGCGTACACGCACGGGTCTGACGGACGATGGGGCACCTTTGGTCGATAGAGTGCTCGCTGGTGACCCTCCACTCTTAGCTATTAATCCACGCAGCACAGTCAGCGAACGCAGCGAACAAAGCGGGTTTGCCAACCTTGTCCGTGGCACCTTCAGCATGTTCCGCAACCCGACCGCGCATGAGGCACGCATTCACTGGGTAATGTCCAAGGAGGACGCCGAAGACCTACTATCAATCGTATCGCTGATTCATAGGCGCCTGGACGCCGCTCATATGCCGGCACGCATTTAAGGCTCAGGCCATATGAGCTGAATCGAAAGCGAGCTAGATCCAGACCGCATAGGTCGCATCGGTGAGCGGCAGTTCGAGTTGCTCTAGGAGCGCGAGTGCCTCTAGTTCAATAAGAGCACCGTCGACGTGATGGGCTGGGATTTCATCGTAGAGTTCTCGTTGATTTCTTAAAACTTATAATCAATCTAAATTTTTCCATTTATTTCAACTATGCAGTCGACATTTAATATTACTTTTTTCTTCTGATAAATAAATTGTAGTTAAATACATAGTAAAATCAATGTTGCTAAGGAGTTTCCTTTTGTGGTTTTCCGAGGCAGTTATTGAAAGTCATAAAATAAACTTGGGATTCTCAGTATATAGAACGAAAATTTCTATTATTTTCGGATGATTTTCAGAAATAATTTTTGATTCTTAAGAATCCGTCGGATAATTCCGTTTGGTGATCCCATTGGGTAATTCCATGAGATTAATCCATTGGGGAAATTAAATGGAGGAAAAAAAGAGCCACGCAGTTACCCGCGCAGCCCATTTTGATTTAGTTAGCACTTAATCAATACAGCAGCGGCGGGAATTCTTCAAGTCTGAAACACGATTCAGGCAATGGATTTTTATTGCCTAAAACAAGGAGACTCAAATGCCGATGAAAATTCGCAAGATTATCACCCGCTCAACGGCCCGTGTGATAGGCCGCTTTCCAAGTCGGAAGGCGCGAGGAATGGTTGATTATGAATCACAGATCGAAAAGGACTTCGTATACCGCCTAGAGGCATGTCCATTCGTTATCGATTTTAGGAGCCAGCCGACCAAGATTGAGTTCAGTCACAATGGTAATCCCTCACATTACGTTCCAGATTACTGGGTTAGAACTTGGCATGGGTCGTTTTTCGCTGAGGTGAAACCAGACAGTATTTGGGATGATCCACAGATCTTAAGTCGGCTAAAGAGCATTTCGGTTGCCTTTGGCGAACGCAATGAGCGGTTCCGAATTTTCACTGCGAGTGAAATTAGGCGCTCACCTCATTTCCAGAATGCTAGGCTAGTAAACGATTTCCGATACTCAGCATTTGTGCCTTCTAAAGCTGACCTTCTCGCTGCACGAGCGTTTTTTCATCATACCCCCCAAACAACAGCATCAAGCTTATGGGAGCACTTGAGGGGGGACACTCTTGAGAAGACCGTTTTGCCATTTATTGCATTTGGTCAAATCAGGATGAACTTCGGCGTTAGATTTGGTGAGCATTCTAAGCTTTGGATTCCAAGCTGGGAGATGGGCCAATGATTGATCATCTCTTAAAACATGATTGGGTATTTGATGACGAAAGTTGTGTGAATGATTCTGACAATGAAGAGTTTTCTGAGAAACCGGATTTCAAAAGCGTATTTGATTTTGAGTCTCTACCTACAGATAGAAAATCCGAGGTAAAACAGCGCCTGAATATATTGAAATTAATTCAAGATTTTGGGCATGGTGGCGTGACACGAGAAGCATATGATTTCGTCGTGGAAACCAAGCTGTATTCAGTTCCATCTCAAACAACGGTTCGGGGTTGGTGGCAACGTTGGGTCTATTCTGGCTTTAAAGTCGAAAGTTTGCTCCCACGGTATCACCTAAGAGGAAACCGAACATCCAAGGTTTCCCCTGCAGTTGAAAGGATGATAGCTGATGCTATCCGTTCCAGATACCTGACAAAGAAGTGTCACACTGTGGGTGTGGTATATATCAAGTTGTTGGAAATGCTGGAGAAGGAGAATGTAGGTAGGTCAGTTGAGTTTCAGTTACAAGCACCGGCCCTATCCACTTTGACCAGGCGAATCCGAGCATTAGATCCATACGTTGTAGCTGTTGCACGAAAAGGGAAAGCCCATGCCGACAGGCTTTACAAGCATGTTGGCATGGGGGTAACAAGCCGGTTTCCACTTGATGTTGTGCAAATTGATCATACCGTTTTGGATGTAATTCTAACGGACGAAAACGGTACATTACTCGGTCGTCCTACGCTTACTGTCGCGATAGATGTCTACAGTCGCGCAGTTTTAGGATTCCATATTTCTTTTGACGCGCCCGGGTGGAAATCTGTGATGCGTTGTTTGTCGATGGCAATACAGCCCAAGGATTCAATTTTCAAACGATATAGTTCTCTGAGGTTTGGCTGGCCATGCCATGGCATCATGCTGACAGTGCTGCTCGATAATGGCCCGGAGTTTCATGGCCATGCCATCGAAGATGCAGCTAACGGCTTAAGTATTGAGCTTAGATACTGCCCAGCTAAAAAACCTTACTATAAGGGAATTGTTGAGCGCTACTTTGGAACGGCTAATACAAAGCTGGTGCATCGCCTACCAGGAACCACGTTCTCCAATACTAAGGCACGAGGAGATTACAAATCTGAAAAAGAAGCGTGTGTCACGCTTCCTAAACTCGAGGAGTGGTTTACTCGGTTTGTGATCGAAATATATATGCCTAGCCTTCATATGGGTATACTGGAAGCACCTTTAGATCGCTGGGGGAAGGGTGTTAAGTTAACGTCTATCCGGTTGCCAGATCCATCGATTCCAATGGCCGTCTTGCTTGGTGAAATCGTCTTTCGATCTCTAACACGCAGGGGGATCGAGTTGTATGGGCTTATGTTTTCATCTGAAGAGCTAGCACTGGATCTGCGCAGACGCATCGCTGTGCTTGGGAAAAACAATGCAAAAGGGAAGGTAAAAGTTAAATTCGACGCGTCGGATATGGGACGTGTTTGGGTACACGCAGTCCCGAACGAACCTCCAATTTATGTGCCTTGTATTGATCAGGAAGCCTCTGATGGAATACCCCTCTGGCAAGTAAAAGCAGTTCGAAGCCGGCTCTTAGCGGACGCAAAGATTCAACAGAAGGGGCGGCGTAAATCCCTGGTTGAAGGCACCGCCGAGTTGCAAAATGACATCCAAGAATATGGCGAAACTGCTCGTCGCAAGAAGCGCACGGCGAAACGATTAGGCCGCATGAAGGAAGGCGCCACGATTCGCGCGGCAGCGGATTATTCCAAGTTGAAACCAACCAATACTTTAAATGACGATAATATTTTTCGTGAAAATGAACGGGTGGAAGCGACTGAGAACATCACCTGGGAAGTGGGATTTTTGAAAGGTATTAAGGGAGCAGGCGAATGAACCAGGCTTCAAATGCACAACAACCAAAATCGCCATTAAATCAACTCAGTGACTCTGATATCGCGAGACTATCCAAGCTGGAAACGCTTTACGTCAATTATGATCAAACGCAGAGGGCCTGTGAGATGTTACGTCGGTTTCACATGGGCGCGCGCGAAACATCTGGAGGGAAGTTCATTTCCCTGATTGGAGACTCCGGTGCAGGGAAAACAACTGTCATTGAGCTCTACTGCGCTTCCATTGCTGTTCCAACGGTTGACCTGGACAAAAATGATGTAACCCCCGTTGTCTTTGTGACTGTTCCGGAAGACTGCACAGTCAAAGAGTTATGTGTTCGTCTTCTGGCGGCACTTGGAGACCCTTATTCCCACAGGGGCACAAAGTTTGAAATTGAGGCCAGGATCAAGCCACTTGTACAAAACAAGGGGGTGGAACTTATAATACTGGACGAATTCCAACACATGATTGATCCAGAACGAGGGAAAGTCGCTCATACGACTTTGGAATGGCTTAAGACCCAAATGAATACTTTAAATGTTGGGTTTGTATTGGTCGGACTTCCTGAATTCGAAGAGGTTGTGCACGACAATTTACAATGGCACCGGCGTTCCCGAGGTCGTTTTCAACTTCATCCTTTCAGTTGGTCAACTCCAGATGACCAAAACCGGTTCCTAAGTTTTCTGGGAACGATCGAAGCTTTAGTGCCTGTTCCCAATAACGACGGCTGCCTTCGAACTGGTAATCTGCCGGCAAGAATAATCCACGCTACTGGCGGGCACGTTGCGTTTGTAATGCGCCTTATTCGACAGGCTGCTGAAGAGGCTATTGATCAAGAGGCGGAAACACTTACGGCCCATCACTTCCAAAAAGCCTACAATGTTCTCGAGGGGTTCTCGAAACCAAAAGAAAACAATCCATTCATGCCCAACTTCAAGAGAAAAGGCGTCATACATGATATCCACCGGAAGACGGAGGTGCTGCAATGACTTCGTTTCAGAAAGTTGCTGTCGCTGTTCGACCCTTCGATGATGAATGCCTTATGGGATACATTATTAGAGTATCTGAGATAAATGGATATCCAACCCCCACGTGGGTCACGCAGCTGTGGGGATCAGAGATTTCTAACAAAAGTCCACTGTCTCTCTCCGATCATACAAGCGGAATGTCGATTTGCCTTAGGCAAGATAAAGCAGTGCTCGAGAGGACGCTTATAAGAAATATCGACAATGAAAATCACCGAGTTCTGCTGCCATCTGGCGACTTCGTTCGATATGAAGATCTCTCACTAAAAGAGGTCAGAGTGTGTGAATGTTGCCTGCACGAGTTCGGTTACATCCGATGGCATTGGACAATAAAGGCAATCCCAGTATGCCATATACATGGGGTCACGCTTCGAACCCATTGCAGCTCGTGCAAAACCAAATTTCGGCATTTGAGACCAACAGTAAAGTGTCTTTGTGGCAATCGCTCTAAAGAAAGACCGTGGCCCTTACTTAAGGAAGAGCGCGACATCATAGATTGGCACATTCAGCGGTGGAGTTCGCAGGGGAAGCTGAAAAAAAACAGAGTGGAAGGTTTTCTTCCCCCAAAGGGATACTCCGAGTTACCCGCTGCCCGGCAACTCGCGGTGCTGAAGCTGCTGCGCGCGAGCGCCGTCCTAAAAGAAGATCAGGAAGAGGTTTCTACAACAAACCAGGACCCTTTGTTCGGTTTTCGCCTGCTGGGGGACTGGCCTTACGCCTACCATGCTCATTTGCGTAACATTGTTGATCGTTCAATGTCTAAGGTCACTGTTTTTCACCTGAAGAGTCACTTCAATACTCACTATAGAGCTGTATTAGAGAGCAAGCACTTACCTGGATATTCAATGCTATGGGCCGAAATCAAAAACTTCATGGATGCCCTGATTGGTGAGATTCCAGTCAACAGGCGTGGAAATGCAGCAGCGTTACCTGAAGAGGAGAAGGCAAAATACATTTCTCGTCAGACAGCAGCTCAAAAACTGAAGATGTCAAAAAGCAAGCTTCGAAATTTGGTTGGTTCTGGAATCATTGTTGGGCAGTCATTCCGTTACGCTAACAATACCAAGCAATTTCTCTGCGCTGAATCTGTTGAAGCATATTCGGAGCTTCAATCAAGGGCATTAACATTAGGCGAGACGGAGAAACTTCTAGGTGTTACGGCGCATGTTTTATCTCAGTTGATCCGTGCGAAATTGATTCGGAAAATTCCTGTTCTCGCTGCTGCTGATCGATCTCTGAGCTCCAGGATAGACCGCCGTTCAATTGAAGAATTAATCGATCAACTTTCAGAAATCTCTTCTCCATTCGATGGTGGCCGCATCTCTGAATTCACATCGCTTCCTAAAGCTGTAGCGAAGTATAACGCGAATGGAGTTTCCATGTTGGACATCATCCAGTTTGCACTGTGTTACTCATTGCCAATCTGGCGCGTTGGTTGGGCATCTAATGAGCTCTTAAAGCAATTTGTAATTCATGGAGATGATCTAAGAACAATGGGAACATCAGATACCTCGCGAGCGACCAGAACTTAATCAATGTTCGAAGCGGCACACTTCTGAGTGCATTGAGGACAGTTCATCAAAAACATTTCTCGGCCATCAGACCCGCCCCGAATAGCGGGCAAAGGCGGTAATGTTGGTAATATCAATCCAATCACCGCGGCCAGAATAAATTTCAGATGTTAGCCATTCTACTTCATCCTCCACATGCTCCTCCGAAACATCTCGGTACCAAGCCCTCAGCCGCCCGTCCTCTCCGCCGCTCCAGCGGTACCCACAGCGCTTCAGGGCATCTTTCCGCTCGTAGGGTGAATTAACCGCCCAGAGCCTCTTGGTGGGCATCCTGGCGGCCTCCAGCAACTGTGCAAATCCAGTGCGCCCAGAAATAGGCAAGGTGAGTGATAAGAGCTCCAGGACCGCTTGACAGTCCTGAAGTGCTCTATGGGCTTTAAAAAATAGACCAAAAGTGAGAGCGATCCATTCGAGTTTCCGACTGGTAACCCCTTCCTCTTTCCAAGCGATGTCATTCATTGAACAGGCCCATGCCTTTTCCTGAAATACTTTGCTGAGCCTTTCAACAAAGGGCCGATCAAAGGCTGCGTGATGAGCTATGATCAATACGGCAGGTTCGATCGCAGCCTCCAGGGCAGCGATATCAATCGTCTGTCCAGCAAGATCCTCGTCCTTGAGGCCCGTGACTTTTGATATTTCTGGATCAAGTGGCGCAAGCGGTTCCTGCAGTGCCTGAAAAGCTGTGCCAACTGAGAACAGTCTGCCGTCCCGGGAGAATGTGAATGGCAGAGCGGCGATCTCGATCACGCTGTCATGTTCAGGGTCAAATCCCGTTGTTTCGGTATCCAGAATGATACCAACCAAAACTTCTTCGTTTGGGTCGGGCTCGCCATAGGAATCTTTCGGCACCAGGCGTCTCTGTATCTGGTAGTTGGGCGAAGCTTCTAGAACCTTGGCGGCATTTTCAAGATCATCAGTCATATTTTGAGTTTCAGGCTACCCCATAGGCCCCGTCAATAGGATACACCAATGGGATCAACATTTACCCGAGGGGAAGTTGGATACCCATTACATCGGCTGCGGGCTTAAGGCCGAGGACATAAATATTTTGGAGATTTCTCAGAAATGTCGATGCGCTCTGAATGCAACGGGTATCTAGGGAAAGCCCAACGTGTAACCTTAAAGAAGTGGTTCGATGTTGGACACATCGATCTCTTTGGCTGCTTTTGACATATCAAAGTTGGTTTGCATGTTGAGCCAATAATGCGGTGTCGTGTTGCAAGCGCGTGCCAAGCGCATAGCTGTGTCAGTTGAAATCGCAGCAGTCCCTTTTATAATTCGGTCAATCCGGGTCCGAGGTACACTAAGGTGTTTGGCAAACGCTCCTGCACCGATGCCCATGGGCTCGAGATACAGTTCCTTCAGGACCTCGCCAGGGTGCATTGGGCTTTCTAGCATGCTCATTTTCACAATCCTTCCAGTAAACATTACTGCTTACGGTTTAACCGCAAGACGCGTTTCTCTGATCAGAATTTCAGCTGGGATGTGCCATTCATTGTGCAAAGCTCTAATTTGCGCAATAGACAGCGCCTTCTTTCGCCCTAAAATTTCTGACGCGCGCGATTTGCTATGCAACACTGTTGCGAGCGCCTTTTGGTCCAGATCATTCTGCTCCATGTGAAAGCAAATCATATCTACAGGATCGGGGTTTTGGACGGGATAACGCGTGTCTTCGTAGTTGGACGCCAAGTCGGACAGGACCATGAGGTATTCGAACTCAGGTGTCCCTTCCTCCGCAGCCCAAAACAAATCAATCTGACCAACCGCCCAGGCGAGGTCTTCATCGTTTTTGATTGTTCTTATTTCAAACCTCTTCATAGCACATCTCAGTCCGTGACTCGTGCTCTACATTCTAAAATTTGCTTCTCAATAATATGTTACAAAAGTCGCATCAATGCGATCATAATAAGCATGTACTCGGATAGCCTTCAGGTGAGGCACACTACTAACGCTGTCAAATTGGGAAAAATACGGATGATGAGCGCCACAGAAAAGATTTATCAGGAAGCAATAAAAAGGGGCTTTCTTGCAAGGGAAAGTAATCTGAAAGAGGCAGGCGGAGTTTACAGTCTTGATGCTGTATCGAAATTACTGGGCGTCTCAAAAGATGCCGTTCAGCAACAGGTAAGTGAACGACAGCTGATTGCTGTTCTCGAGAAGGACGAAACTCTGTTTCCGGTCTGTCAGTTTAGTGAAAATGCTCCGTTGAAGGGCCTTAAGGACGTTCTTCAGGAACTTAACACAGGCCAGCCCAGTTGCCACCTGTCTGTCGTGTCTGCGATTTCTGTCTCATCTTCATTCCCCTTCGGGTCATTACGATGAACCAGAAATCCTCTCCTATGCAATTCCACTAATCCGTCCCATAGGCGATGACGTCAGACAGTCCAAATATTTTAACGACGGGCAGAGGGGGCACCGCGTTGTCGTCGTTCGTCCTCTCGCGAAGTCATGGACAAAAGAAGGACCAGCAAGAAGGCAGAACCGGTTAATACCCCGAACCAAGCAACCGGACCCTGCTCCGGACCCCATGCGTCAGCTGAAGCCCAAAGCGATGCTGCAATCATGAACGCGCCTACCCAGCGGAAAATCGACCTATATGACGACGCAGCTGGCGGAAATCCAAGCTGGCGCTGGTGGCGATGCATGGAGAGCGACAAGCACGTCCAGCCAACAAAGGCGAGTAGAAGTGCAATAACGGTCATCCTGATACCTCACATGGGGCGGCAATCGGTCGCCTGTTCACCCGGGCACGGAGTTGCAAACTGGCCGCCGCGAACCCAAACCCGAATAGAATGAACGTGATATCCACGGCCGCCAGATCCCATTGCTGTTGCGATATGGATGCAATGAGATGCCGGTTCGTGCTTATCAGGTTGATGATGGGTATCGAACCGAACGCAAAGGCTGCAAACCCGCACTGAAGGTACCATCCGCGCTTTGCCGGGAAATTCAGGGCATGTATTGCCATAAGCCCCCAAACAATGAAAATTGCGTGTCCTTCCCATGCCGCGCGCTCCGCAAAGTCGGTGGGTATTAATCGGTTCGCCCAGAAATACGCAGCAAGGGCGACGGGAAGACCGCAAACAATCGCGACGTTCAGACGATCGACAATTTCAATGTCCCGTTCTGGCTGATCGCGACGGCGTCGGTTTTGCCGCCTTTTAACGGTCCATAGGATTAGTCCAGAGGATACCATTGCCGCACCGGCCAAACCCGACAGTATATATAGCCACCGGACGAGCGGCGTTGCGAAAAGGCCCTCGTGTAATCCCAAGAACCCATCGAACGTGCCGCGTGCGGCGTTTGTGACCCGGGGGGTCGTCCCGGTAAGTCTGCCGGTATCAGCGTTGAAGTGAAGCAATTCGGCACTGTTGACCGGGGCACGGATGTGATGGGCAAACGTGATATGTCGCGCGGTATCGCCGGGAAAATCGATGGAAATTGACCGAATTGTTTCTTCTCCCCATCGGGATTCGGCCGCAGTGATCATAGGCGTGAAGTCAATCGGCGGCACCGGCGTGCCGGATCGCTCCAACGGGGCCGACTTCTGGTACTGTTCGCTTTCATACTGTTGCATTGGGTCGTCCGAGCCCGCGTAGAACCCTGCAACAATCAATGGCATGTAATAGATGGCCAGAAATACCAGACCGGAATAGGTGATCATGATCTGGAACGGCAGCGTCAGAACGCTCAGGACGTTGTGCGCGTCGAGCCAAGCGCGTTGAGATGCACCCGGCCGAAACGTGAAGAAATCCCGGAAGATACGTTTGTGGGTGATGACCCCGCTCACCAGCGACACCAACATAAACATCGTGGCAACACCGACAATAATAATACCGGCGATCACCGGCATGTAGTGCAGTTTATAGTGAAGACGATAAAGAAATTGCCCGCCCCCGGTGTCACGTCCCACAAGTTCCTCGCCCGTGATGGGATCGAGAAACTTGGTGTGCCTCGAGCCGGTTCCAGGATTCGTGCGGTCAGCCCATATCACGCGAAGATAGGGGTTTTCTCGCTGTCCCGGAGGGTTGATGAACCAACTGTCTGCATCAGCGGCATACTTGCTCAGATAGGCCTGAGCCGTTGCGACGCTGATTGCCGTCTCGACATCGGCGACATTCGGCCGCTCCGGCATCATCCACCGATCAAGTTCCAGATCCGCATATCCGGCGGTGCCGGTCAGAAATACAAAATATAGGACACCGCCAAGAAGAAGCCCGGACCAGCCGTGCAGCCAATCCATGGACTGTCGGAATGTTCCTTTCATTGCATGCCTCCTTGTATCCAATACCAGAGCCCGGCGCTGATGAGCGAAGGGATCGTCAGCCCAACCCAGGCAAGAGTTGCGGTGCGCGCGGAAAATGCCCAGATGGCAGCCGCCGCATGGACGGCGAAGCTGAGCATCAAGGCGATGGCCGTCGCCTCGACCCTCGGCAATGGGAGCATGCTGGCGAGGAAAAGAGGGATCGCCTGGGCCGCAGCATAGCCGCCGAATACCGCCAAGATCGTGCGTGAAGCAATAACCAATTTTTCGTTGAGATGGTTCATGGTCTTGGGATCAGAACTCGCCCCGCAACGTGAACATGACACTCCTGGGCGCACCCCATCGGTTGTTCCGGGTCGTTCCGCCGAGACGCTCGTAATAGACCTCGTCGGTAATGTTGTTGACCGCAAACTGGGCTGAAAAATTGTTGGTGAGTTCATAGCCGACAAAGGCATCAAGTATGGCAAATCCTTCCTGCGTCACCCGCACGTCGTTGTTGGCATAGAAATAAGAGCTCATCACGCGCAGGTTGCCGCCGATCGAGAGACCGCCCAGATCCTCACCGCTGAACGAATAGCGCCCGGACAGATTTAGCATGTGCTTGGGGATGTCTTGGGCGAATACGTTTCCTTGGTTTCTGTTGTCTTCGACGTATTTGGTATTGGTGTAAGCATACCCGACCAGAGCCTGCATCCCTGGCAGGATTTCGCCGCTGACCTCCGCCTCGATCCCCTGGCTGCGAACCACGCCAGCGGCCTCGGCGCAATTGCCGGTGCAGTTGTCGATGGTGGTGACGCGGTTCTTGTCCTCGATCCAGTATGCCGCCAGGTGCCCGATCAGCGCACCATCCATCAGCTCAACCTTGGTGCCGACCTCGTACTGGTTACCTTCGCGGGGTTCTACAATATTGCCGGCTGGGGTTCGATCGGTTTGCGGCTCAAAAATGGAGGAGTACGAGCCGTACACGGACACATGCGGCAGCACGTCCACGATCAAGCCGGCGAAAGGCGTAAACTTGCCATTGATCTGCACATCCGACGATATGGTGCCAGCGTCGATGTCCCGGTTCACAGCGTTCCACCAAGTGAACCGTCCGCCCCCGATGGCTGTCAACCAATCGACACCTGGCTTCAACCTTGCCTGTCCATAAATGCCGAACTGCTCCTCGTCGTTCTTTTCCAGGGTGGTGTGGGCGATGTCCTGTTCGGCGATGCCGTGATCTGGGTTGAACGCATTCTGGGTACCGGCCGCGCCGACTCCTTGCTCCCTGTCCTCGCGCGAAAATAAATAGTCCGATCCGAATATGAACGTCTGTTCTTGCCCCATATAGTCCACTGGCACCATAACATTGGCGTCTGTGCTGACGTCCCACTTGGAATCATCCTGGCTGATCGGGCGAACCGTGACGTTGCCTGAGGTTGTGTTAACCGTGGAGAAGACATAATTGGTTTTGTTCACGCTATTTTGGAAAACGGCGCGGTTCTTCAAATTGGCTTCGATGCCGTTATCGAACCTATGGGAAAGGTCCAGATGAAGCTCGGATCGATCGTCCTCGGCCTTGCTCCAGGGCGCGCCGATGTTCGTGTTGCGTGAAAGCCGCACCGGCGTGTTGTCGGAATAGAGTATGGGAATGCCCTGAAAGGTGTGATGATTGTGTTGCTGATACAGCGCGGACATCGACGCGGTTGTATCTTCCGTCAGGTCAACGTCGACCACCCCGTACAACAGGGCCTTTCTGCTCTCGAACAGATCGACGAAATCCTCGCGATCGTCGTAGACCGCCACCAACCGACCGCGCACCTTGTCCTCTTCGCTTAGCGGCGACGAGACATCGACCTCGCCTCGATATGTTTGCCACGACCCGATCAACATGGATGCGTTTGCTTGCTTGTGGTTGAGAGGCTTTTTGGAAACGAGGTTGATGGCTCCGCCGGGCTCTCCCGACCCCTGGAACAGGCCTGACGGGCCGCGAAGAACTTCAACCCGATCAAAAATAGCCATATCAGGCGCCGCATCCGTATTCGTGCTGTGCAGGACGTTGATGCCGTCGCTCAGGATTGACGCCGTATGCCCGCGTGATCGGAAATCCGCCCGCGCATGGTCGTAATTAGTGACGCGCATACCCGTCGTTTCGGCGATGGCACCTTGTAGATCGGTATAGTTCCGATCTGTTATCCGTTGCTGTGTGATGACGCTGACGGATTGCGGAATTTCGCGGACGTCTAAGGGAATTTTCGACCCGACAGAAGATGTGGGCGAGGCGTAGGAGTCGCTGCCTTCCGTCCGTCCTGGATCTGCGAGCTGCCGCCCCTCCACCGTGATCGGACTCAGCACCATCGTCGCGTCATCGACGGGCGTCTCTACGCTCACCGCGCGCGCCGACGTGAACCGATAGGTGAGCCCGGAGCCAGCCAAGAGGCGATTCAGCGCGTCCCGCGCCGTCATGGTGCCGCTGACGGAGGCCGCTGCCTTGCCCGCGACGGCGTCGGCGGTTACTGCGATCTGCACGCCGGACTGATCACCGAACACAACCAGTGCATCGCCAAGTGGCCCGGCTGGAATGTCAAACAAAGTCGGTTCATTCGCCTGCGTCAGCAAATCTCCCGTCGGTGCCGACGCGTGAACCGTGCTCACCGGCAACGACGCCTCGCCATCTGGGCCGGTTTCGGCCGACGCCGTAAACGTCGCCAACAGCGCCGACGCCGCGACGCCCAACCCAAGCGAATGCATGTACTTCTTAATCGTCATCTCTACCCCCCTAACCCGTGCCCTCAAAGATCGTCGCTCTTGCTCTATTGAAAGTGCGACTTACTCGCAATCATGAAGATGACGGACGGGTGTGGACGTGTTTAAGGGGGGTACGTTAAAAATTTCACAGCGTTTGTCTTCAGCGCCCACCGACCACCAGGAGATAAGGCGTCAGGCGGATTACTGAGCCCTTGCCGGCACGGACGACGGCGTCGAGCGCTTCGGCCGGATGCGCGAGGTCGAAATTGCCGGTTACGCGCGTGCTGCCCAACGCCGGATCGCTAATCACGATCACGCCAGGATGGTAGCTGTTTAGACGCTCGACGACGTTTGCCAACGTCTCGTTCCGGATGATTAGCCGACCCCTGCGCCACGCCGCGATTTCGGCAATGGTCGCCTTTGATTTCTCAATGCCGCCGGACCGCGCCACGATTGCGCGTTCACCGGGCGCGAGACGTACGGGGGCCACGGCAGCACCGATCCGCATCACTTCGACGCCCCCCGACGCCAGCGCCACCGTCACGTCTTCCGCGCCTGTGCGAACGGAAAACTTTGTACCGGTGACTGTCGCCCGCACACCCCCCGCGTCCACCGAGAAGGGACGATTTGGCATTTCGACGATGTCGAAAAACGCCTGCCCCTGCAACAATTCTATTTGCCGCAGCCCATCATCAAACCGAACGTCGATGCCACTTCCGGCGTCCAGCGTCACGACACTGCCGTCGGCCAGCGTCACGTTGCGTACCTCACCGGTGCCGGTAAGGTAATCCGACTTGAGGTAAAGTTCGACCGTTGGAAAAATGGCGAGCAGCAAGCACGCGGCCAGGGCCGCCGTAGCGACAAAGACCACCGGGCGGCGGCGCGACGAATACCGGACGTCCCGCTCTGACATGTGCCCGGCAACGCTCCACATGCGCGAGATGCGCGCATAAGCGTCGGCGTGGGCTGGGTCGGCGTCGATCCATGCTTGCAGCCCGGCACGAACGTTCATGTCGCCGGGCGCCGCCTCCAGCCGCAGCAACCATTCGGCCGCCACGTCCAGCAACAGTTCCCCGTCATTGTCGTTCTCACCGGTCTTAAGATCGGATTCCATATTCGTGCGACCTCGATATTCCTTGCGGAGGTTGGTGTTATGTGGGGTCGATTCTAGGACGTCCCAGCGATTCCGATTTAAGGGCCTAGATCAAGAATTCTTGTCTCCAGCCCGGCTATTCGGACGCGTTGTCGAGACGTTTCGCGCCGTGCACCATCGCCTTGCGCACCAATTGATGCGCGCGCACGACCGAGATACTTAAGCGGTCGGCAATTTCCTGCAGGGAAAGCCCTTCGACCCGATGCATCAGAAAAGCGTCACGGGTCCGGGCTGGCAATTCTTCAAGCGCCGCCGAAAGCCGCCGTAGGTCGTTGCGATATAACAGTGTTTTTTCTGCATCCGGCGCTAACGAAGGAATACTATCGAGATCATCCGCATTCGGGAGTGATCGCTCCAATGACTGTCGGCGGATCCGGTCGATCGCCAAGTTTCGAACTATGCGAAAGAGGTAACCGACGGGATTGTCGATGGCACTGGGCTTACCGTTAGCAGCGTCGAAGCGGATGTACGCCTCCTGTACCACGTCCTCGGCATGTGCCCGACAGCCGACGATCGGAAATGCGTAGTCGATCAGCGCGGTGCGCTGTTCAACAAATATCCTAACGTGCGGACCATTCCGCTTCAGCATGCTGTCCACGCGGTTTCATCCCTATTTCCGGGCGTGCGACGAAGATGTACCTGCGATAAATTTGCGCCAAGTCTCAGCTTCGCCTTTAAGTGCGAACGATTATCAATTGAAGTCTTATCGGGAATTGCCGCAGCGCGCAACCGCATTGGTGTTGCATCTCATTGGCCGTATCACGCCGGGCCGACACTCGCGCGCGGCGGCTACTGATGGCACTGCCACCGCTCCAACCTGGTTGCTGGACTTGTCTAAAAAAATGGACCACACCATGCTCTTTAGGATGTCTGATTTTCTGACACGTCCAATTGGGTAGCGGTCGTACCACCGATATAATGTGGTGCGGGGGATGCCCAGCTTATCCAGCGTCTGTTTGATTGGCAGATGGGATTGCTCAACAAGCCGGATGGTCTCAAGTTTTTCAGATGCGGGATATCTCATTCGTCGTCTCCCCCATCCGCGATCATGCTTTTTTTGAGCAACCGCAATTCCAATGTCTGCTCTGCAACAACTTCTTTCAGATCACGCGCTTCCCGGCGAAGGGCCGTCACCTCACCCGTGGAGGCTGCACGCGCTGTATCACCAGCAAGTCGACGCTTGCCAGCTTCAAGAAACTCCTTCGACCATTTGTAATAAATGCTCTCGGCAATGCCTTCGCGCCGACACAGCTCGGCAATGGATTCTTCGCCACGCAAGCCGTCCAGAACGATACGGATCTTTTCTTCAGCAGAATATTGCTTCCGGGTCGCCCGGCGAATGTCCTTAATGGCTTTGTCGCCACCTGTCTGTCGTGTCTGCGATTTCTGTCTCATCTTCATTCCCCTTCGGGTCATTACGATGAACCAGAAATCCTCTCCTATGCAATTCCACTAATCTGTCCCATAGGTGCTGACATCAGACAGTTCAGCACAGCGCTGTACTTATCAAATGGCAGCAATAGCGGAGCGAAATCAATTTTCCAAGTGAGACCAACTCACGCTAGTTCGCCACTGGGTTCTCCTCGCAGGGTGGTGCGATACATCACGCGCCGGGCATCATCGTGGTAGTCGCCCATCGCCATATGGATGGCACAACGGTTATCCCACATTAACAAATCACCCGGTTGCCAGCGGTGCCGATAGGTATTTTCTGGTTCCGTTGAATGCTTGTAGAGGTACTCCAAAACTGGACGGCTTTGTTCTTCCGTCAGTCCTTCCAATTCAACCGTCGTCATTTCGGCAACATACAAGGCGGGCTTGCCGGTCTCGTCATGATATCGGACGACAGGTTGCAGTACCGGCGGATTGCGGCGGCGGATGTCTGCCAATTCTTCCGCGGAACGGCGTGCCCTGGTTTCACGAGCGACCGTCATGTCGTGCTTTGCGCGCATGCCAACCAACATCCGCTTATAAGGTTCTGGCAGGGTTTCCCAACTGCGATACATATTGCCAAACATCGTATCACCGCCAACTTCCGGGGCTTCGTCACAGTATAAAAGCGACCCCAGCGCCGGTCTTGTCGTGGTCGACAGATCAGAGTGCCATTGTCTTCCAACGACGAGCTTCTTTCCGGTGTTTTCAAAATTCGTCACCAGCAGAATTTCAGGATGGTCTGGATGACAGAATTTTGGGATCGCCTCATGCGTTTCCAATTCACCCAGGCGGCGACTGAACGCAATATGCTGTTCATGGGTCAGGTTCTGATCCCGAAACAACAGAACCAGATTATCCAACCAGGCCTGACGCAGGAATGCGACGGTCTCATCGGACATGGTCTCATCCGCAAGATTGACCCCAACAACTTCTGCCCCGATGGCGCTGGCCAACTTACGAACGACAATGTTGCTTTGCATGACTGGAAATCCTTCAATTCGTTTGTTGTTACGCGGATGGGACATTGCTGTCATTGGACCAGAAAAGCAGCTTCTTCTGGATGAATTTCATTATCAGATGCAGGCAAATGCCAATTGTCGACAGGCAGACCAGCGCACCAAACACACCTGCAGTATCCAGATTGAAGTTCATTTGCAGGATCAAGTTCCCCAACCCCTTATTGGATCCGACAAACTCACCCACGATCGCCCCAAGGATTGAGAAAATGATCGCTATTTGCAGTCCCGCAAAGATCATGGGCAGGGCGCTTGGCAATCGAACGGTCACGAAAATCTGCCAGCGCGTCGCCTGAAGCGACCGCATAAGATCAATCTGTTGCGGATCCGTTGAGCGCAGACCGGCAATGACATTCACCAGAATTGGGAAGAATGCGATCATCGCCGCGATGATGATCTTTGACGTGATACCAAAGCCGAACCACAGAATGAATAAGGGGGCGATAGCAACTTTCGGGGTCGTTTGAATGGCAATCAGATAGGGATAGAGGGTTTTTTCCACAATTCGGAATTGCGCGATGAAACTGCCAATGACGATCCCCCCGACCATCGCCAGCAGGAAGCCCAGAAGCGCCTCTGATAAGGTGTACCATGCATGCTCAATATAGAGCCCATTTCCCAAGCGCTCCACCAAGGCATAGAAGATATTCGATGGTGCCGGGAAAATGTAGATGGGCACGTCCATCCAGTGGATCGCAATCTCCCAGCCCGTGGTGACGATTATAAACAACAGTGGCACCAGGATAATTTCCGGGCGGTTCTTGATCAGACGGATCACGGGATTAGCGCGCGGCGTGCTGATGGCGGCGGTCGTTTCTGTGCTCATTCGATTGCTCCTTGCGCCTTGAACTGGTTGCGCACGCGATTGGTATAGGTGCCAAAGCGGTCGTGGGTCATCGTTTCCAATGTCCGGTCTGTCGGTAGGTCAACGTCAATCAAGTCCGCGATTGTTCCGGGTCGGGACGATAGGACCAACACCCGGGTCCCCAGGAAAACAGCTTCGGGAATGGAATGCGTGACGAACAGAATTGTCTTTCCAGACTCCTTCCAGATGCGACGCAATTCGACATTCATGTTCTCGCGCGTCATTGCATCCAATGCGCCAAAGGGCTCGTCCATCAGCAAAACCGCCGGATCGTGAACCAAGGCCCGCGCGATGGCGACACGCTGTTGCATTCCGCCGGAAAGCTCTTGCGGATACTTCTCTCGGAAATCGCCAAGACCAACCAGGTCCAACAGATCCTCTGCGCGCTTGCGATAGTCATTCATATTCAATTTCAAGATTTTCACAGGCAGAAGAACGTTTTGAATGACCGTCTTCCAGGGAAGGAGAACGGGGCTTTGAAAGACCATTCCGAAGTCTTTCTGGGGGCCTGTAATTAGCTTATCTCGAATGAAAATGTCACCCGACGTGCGGCTCATCAGGCCAGCCAGCATCCGCAGCAGTGTTGATTTACCGCACCCGGACGGACCGACGATGGAGATAAACTCACCTTCCCCAATTTCCATTGATATGGGACCCAGGGCCTGAATGCGGCCACCATCCCGTGTTTCATATATCTTGTTAAGATTATCGAGGCGGATAACAGACGAGCGATCATTTGGCGCTTCTGATGCCGATTCAACGATTGACGTTTTATGCATTGGGAACTCCCTCTGGTCCAGTGATGGAGCGTGCATAGGCAAGCCCGCCACCAGACGTCACGATTTCAAGCAGGAACGGGGAAACCGGATCAACGTTATGGACCTGGCCTGATGTATTATTCCGGATGCGCCCGGATGAAAAATCAACTTCAAGCTGATCTGCATCCTTCAAACTCTCAATGACCGATGCGGGCGCGATCAGAATTGGAATGCCGATATAGATTGCCAGACGAAAGGGCCCGCGTGAGACGGACTGGCAGATCAGGGCAACATTCATATCTTTCAATGCCAGGAAAGGGTGGCTGTGAATGCTGCCAGTCGCAAAATTCCGCCCGGCAACAAGGATATCACCCGACACGGCCTGTTGGGAAAACTCTGGTCGCGCACCTTCCAAAAGATGGCTGCGCAGCACTTTAGGGTCGTATTCAAACACATGGTTTGGGGCGATCATCTCGTCACTGGCAAGATCATCGCCAAAGCGCCAGCAGCGCCCGGTATAGGGTTTCATTTTACATATCCCCCTTTCACATAATTTCGGGGGTCCGTAATCCGGCCAACAATTGCCGATGCGGCAACGGTTGAGGCGCTGCCCAGATAGATATTCGCCTTGCGCGATCCCATGCGTCCTGAATCATTGCGCGTGCTTGTGCTGATACGGGTTTCGCCGTCGGCCAATTGTGCCAAGCCGCCGAAACACGGCCCGCATGTCGACGGCGAAATCACCGCGCCGGCCCGCATCAGACGGGTCAGAACACCCTGTTCGAGCGCCTGCTGATGGATCCGCCGCGTTGCCGGAATAACCAGCAGTTGGACCGATGGATGAACGGTATGCCCATCCAGAATATCAGCGGCCGCAGTCAGTTCGGCCAATGTCCCGGATGCGCAGGATCCGATATAGGCATGCTGAACAGGCGTATCCGGCAGGTCCATAACTGTGCTGACATTACTGGGAAGCGGCGGCATGGACACACGGGGGGACAATTCTGCCAAGTCTATCGTCAGGCGGGCGGCATAGACACAATCAGGGTCACTTCGTTCCATTGAAACGCCCTCGATACCACAGTCCTTCAGGAATCGTTCTGTCACAGCATCGGCTTCCGCGATTGCCGTCTTGGCCCCCATATCGATGCACAGGCCACACAGTGTCATCCGCTCCTGTACAGAAAGGCTGGATAGCCCCGGACCGCCAAATTCAATGACGCGGTAATTTGCGAAATCCGCATCGATCTGTTGCATAACTGAAAGCACTAGGTCCCGTGCCGTAACACCCGCAGCCAAGTGGCCGGTCAGATCGATCCGAATTGTTTCAGGTACCTGTACCCAGATCTTGCCAATCGCCATGATCATGGTGACTTCAAACCCAAAGGGGACGGCAAAGGCACCAGCGCCCCCGATCGAAGATGTATGCGTATCCGCCCCGGCAATGAACATACCAGGCGTGATCAGGCCCCGTTCAACCACCAGCGGATGGGTGATCCCTTCCCCATCGAACAGATGCGCGACATCGGTTTCCTGGGCCAATTGGCGGGTCAAGCGATTGCGCTCGGCCCCTTCTTTCGAATGAACGGGCACTTCGTGATCGATCACGACGACCATGGTTTCCGGTCGGGCCAGTTTTGGAATGCCATTATCCCGCAAGCGCTTAACATAGGCCGGGAAAGATACTTCCGGCACGGTCACGATATCGGGCCAGGCCCAGACGACATCCCCTGGGGCAACACTGTCCGCATTGCTGGCACGCGCCAGGATTTTTTCGACTAAAGTAGCGGGTCGCTTTGTCATACTGTCGCCTCGCGGATCTTAGCTTCGAATGCGGCTTCGCGATCAACACCCAGCAAGGCATTCACATCGGCAAACCGTGTCATGCGATCCACCATATCTGCGGTGGTGCCGGTTTCACGCAGCGCGTCCAGAACGGACTTTTGGGCAGCAACCGCCATCTGTATTAAGGACAGCGCATAAATGGCCATGGACCAGCCTGCATCCGCCAATTCCTGTGTGGAGAAAATCGGGCGTATCGTTTCTGCGGTCAGATAGATCACCGGAACGTCCACCGCATTGGCGACCGCCCGCAATTCTTCAACAGTCGTCAAAGACGGCACCATCACCGCATCCACGCCAGCTTTCTCCATGGCTTGAATTCGGGCAATTGAATCATCCAGCCCCGTCAGCGTCATGGCGTCCGTGCGACCAAAAATCAGAAAATCCTTACTGGATCGCGCCGCAAGAGCAGCCTTGAGGCGAAGGGTCATTTCCTCAATCGGTACCAGTGCTTTGCCTGGCATCGCACCACATTTCTTGGGCATCACCTGATCCTCAAGATGGATTGCAGCGACGCCCGCGCGCTCAAATGAACGAATTGTTTCCGCGATATTGGAGATTCCGCCATAACCGGTATCCGCATCGGCGATCACTGGCTGGGAGGTTGCGTCAACGATCTGTTGTGCGCGCCCAACCATATCCGTCATGGTCAGCAATCCTATATCCGGCTTCCCGAAACTGGCAGAGACCGAAAAGCCGGACATATAGACCGCAGGAAAACCCGCTTGCTCAATCAACAAGGCACCAAGTGCGTCGTGGCACCCCGGAACAGGCGCACAGCCCTTCCCAGTCAGCAAATCACGGATGATGGACCCCGGATGTGTCACGACGCAATCTCCTTGGCTTCTGTTTGATCAGCGTTGGGTTCAGTTCAATTCGGCAGCGCGCTTCAGCACGGCGTCATGATCAAAATCATTGATCTGATCGATGAACTGATTGGTGTACAAAGATTCAGGGTCAACCGTGCCGCCCAAGTCTTCGGTTGCAGACATGAAATCCACCAGATCCACAACGGCTTGCGGTGGGAATTCGCCCCATTTCTCGGCTTCTTCCTTTGTCAGGAATTCTGAGCGTACCTGGAAGATATGCAGGCCAGCCTTGGTCGCTGTTGCATCGTCCACACCGGACTGTTTCGTGGCCGGGAAGACCTTGAAATGGGTGGCAACAGTGCCTTCAGGGTTTTCCAGGGACATCATTGTACCCTGCGCAACGCAACGCAGAACCTTAACAATCAAGTCAGGATTTGTATCAACATAGTCATCCCGAACAAAGTATGAGCTGCCGAATTTCAGTTTTTCAGCATAAGGTGAGCTGAACCGACGCAGCTTCAGGCCCATGTTTTCTGCGGTGGCAATTTGTGAATCCCAGGTTCCCCAGATATCAACCTGACCGGATTCCAATGCCGCGACCGCCTGTGCGCCAACACCGGTTTCAACAATCGTCAGGTCCGCGTTCGGGTCCAGACCGGCTTCAGCAACCATGCCTTTGATGATCGACACCAACTGCGCACCATAGGAAACAACGCCCATGGTTTTGCCTTTGAAATCCTCGATGGATTTGATGTCGCTGGATTCCAGGACGACCGGGAATTGGAAATTCTTACGCATATTCATGTAAACGGCTTTAATTGGGGCCCCTTTGGCGCGGGCTTTCACAGCCGCACCCGGTCCCATCAGAACCATGTCGGCCTGACCGCTAAGGACGGCCTGCATCGCCGCCGATGAATTGGTCGGCTGCAGGGTTACGTCAACGCCTTCATTCTCCCAGCATTTCGTTGCGATGGGCAGCGAGGTATTGTTGGCCTGTGACGTATCCAGAACCTTCGTACCAATGGCCAATGTAAAAGGCTTCAGTTCAGCGGCCGTTGCACTGCTGAGTGCAGATGCGCCGATACCAATGGCGACAAGTGCGCCAAACGCGATAGATTTTTTCACAGTTTCTCTCCCGAAGTTAGATTTAGGCGTCGTCTTCCAGACGCCACGCTATTGTTTGATGTATGTATCCGGCCTTCTTATGGGCGGCTGATTGTCCGGGATGCTTTGTGCATCTACGGCCATAGGGAACGGCTTGATTTAAGCCGTTATTTGGTTCTTCGATAGGGGGCGCATTGGCGTGACACATGACCGTCAACGCCCCACGAATCCAGGTTGCCGTCGCTCTTGAAAAGCGCGGCGTCCCTCGCTGAAATCTCGACTTGAGAACAGCAGTATCTGATGGTCGATTTCTGCCTTCAGGACATCATCCAGCGGGGCCGGCCCGCGTGCCAGAATGTCCTTGGCCGCGGCAATAGACAGGGGGGCTGTCTCCAGAAACGCGCCCGCGGCTGCGACCGCCGCGTCGACAACATCCCCTTCTTGCGCCACCTCATCAACCAGACCCAACTGCAACGCTTGGGCCGCTGTCAGCGTTCCAGACCGAAACATCAAACGCTTTGTTTCCGCGATGCCGATGCGTTGTGGCAATGACCACAACAGCCCCATATCACCCGTCAACCCGACCTTCCCAAATACCGCACCAAAACTTGCATTCGGGGTGGCAAAGACAAGGTCACAGGCACAGGCCAGCGACAGCCCAGCCCCAAAGGCGTATCCCTGCACGGCGGCAACGACTGGTTTAGGCCCGGCGGCGACCAGACGAACCAGCCGGTGCGACGTGCTCAACCGCAGTCGTATCGCCGCTGGATCGGATTCCGGCAGACTGTTCAGGTCACCCCCGGCACAGAATGATTTTCCGCTTCCTGTCAGCACAATGGCGCGACAATCGGCATCTGCGACGGCATCTTCCATCGACCCCAGAAGGGCGTCGCGCAGATCCGGCGTAAGGGCGTTTCGTGTGTCCGGCTGATCCATGGTAATGACCCGGACACCCTTATGATTCACAATAGAAACAGCAGATGAGGTCATGGCTGCACCACCAATCGGCTGGCCTTGTGTTCGGTTCGGGGCAAAGAGCCCTGTGGCATAGCCTGCACTGTCGCGCGAATGTTCAGCTTTTCCTTGATCGCCGCAGCCAGCACAGCGGAAAGTGCGTCTTGATCAGCACCATCCTCCACTTCTGCCTGAATGCGAATTCCCTTCAGCAGACCAGAATCAGGGTCACGCACGCTGTCATCCACAATCAGACGGTATTCATTCAGGAATCCGTCCGTGCCCCGCACGATTTCTTCGACCGCAGAGGGGAAAACATTCACACCGCGCACGATCAGCATATCATCAGCGCGCCCTTTAACGCCCCCCAGAAGACGCGCATGCGTGCGACCACAGGAACAGGGGGACTGGTCGCGAACAACCACATCCCCGGTCCACCAGCGCACCAAAGGTCCGGCTTCTTTGTCCAGATGGGTCAGGACAAGAACACCCGGTTCCCCATCCGCAACATCGTTGCCCGTTTTTGCATCCAGGACTTCTGCATAGACGAAATCTTCGGCGACATGGGGTCCCTGACGTTCTGGACAGTCAAAGCCAATCGTCTGGAATTCCAAACTGCCATAGGCGTCATAGCACCGCGCATCCCAAAGCTTTTCAATCCGTTGGCGCGTCGCCGGAATATTTCCTCCGGGTTCCCCACCAACCATGATGCTGTGCACTTTTGAGTCCGCCGGGTCATAACCAAGCTTCTTTGCCACCTCGCCCAGATACACCATGAAAGACGGCGTGCCGCAGATCACCGTGGACCCGAATTCGAACATGGTTCTGATCTGACGTTCTGTATCCTGGCTTCCAGCCGGAATAACGGCAGCGCCCAGGCGTTGATATCCCGCCGTCGCACCAAGGCCACCCACAAACCAGGAATACGTGAAAAGACACTGGAAGATATCGCCACGCCGGACGCCCTGAGCATAGGCGTATCGCGCATACAGGTCGGCCCAGCGCTCTAAATCACGCGCGGACCAGAATTGCGGTGCGGGTTTTGCAGATGTGCCAGATGAAAAATGGATCCGCGCCAGATTTTCGCGGTCAACCGCCAAAAAATCCCCGAAAGGCGGATCATTTGACAAGGCCGCGACATAGTCGACTTTCTTTGTCAGCGGCAAGCGCTTCAGGTCTTCAAAACCATTGAAATCCCCCGGCTTGAAACCGACTTCCGCAAACTTCTTCTGATAATAGACACTGTTGGCACCCACATAGCCAAGCTGGCGCTTTAAGGCTGCCAATTGATAGGATTCTAGTTGATCGCGAGAAAAGGTCTCCCGCTGATCCCAGAATGTTTCGTTATGGGGAAATGTCGTCATCGCACGCGCGCCCCAAGGCCACGCAAAGCAAAAGTCGCAACCTCATCAACCAGTTTCCGACGATCTTCTTTGGATTGATTGCGACGCTCGCGATACCAGATTGTGGTCCAGTTCAGCGATCCCAGAAACGCCTTTACGGTCAGGCGCGTATTTTGCTGCGGCACCTGACCGGCAGCCATCGCCTCTTCAATTTTTGAGGCAAAAAGGCCCTCATACTCATCACGCAATAAAAGTATTTGCTTCAATGTCTTCATCTGCTTCGGGGTGGTTGCCCCGGTCAAATGCATTTCAAGACCCTGAACAGCGACCCGTTGATACGCAATGTTGGAGATAATGACTGTCAGATGGCCAACCGCCATATGGTATAGCTGTTCCAGCGGGTCGTGACCTTCGGACATCGCCTCGCGAACCGCCCCGATATCCATCGCCATGCCGCATAAATGCACATCAAAGAACAGGTCGGCCTTGCTGCGGTAATGGTGATAAATGCGCCCCTTGGTGCAGCCCAGAATATCGGCAACATCATCAATGCTGGCAGCGGCAAAACCTTTGCGCATGAATGCCTCTGCGGCGGCATTCAGAATATCGATCTTCGAATCATCCATATCGCCAAAGGCAGCTGAATGGGCGCGCATAAGATCACTCATGCCGTCACCCTTTCACTTTCGGAGGAAATTTCCGTATGTTCCGCCTTAATGGCTCTGGCAATGACCAGCCGCTGGATCTCTGATGTTCCTTCATAAATTTCCGTGGCGCGCTGGTCGCGGTACAACCGCTCCACCAAATTCGGCTTCACATAACCGGCACCACCGAAAATCTGCACACCAAGATTAACGGTGTCATGCGCCACCTCACTGCAGAACAGCTTTGCCTGCGCCGCGATCACCGACACATCCTGACCAGCCTGATAGGCTGCTGCTGCGGCATACATCAGCATGCGCGCGGCACTTAACCGTGTGGCAATATCGGCCAAGGGGAATCCGATCCCCTGATGATCAATGATATTGGACCCAAAGGTCACACGCTGCGCGGCATGTTTCGCAGCCGCATGATAGGCCGCCATCGCAATGCCACAGGACTGTGCCGCAACCGAAATGCGCCCGACCTCCAGCGCACCCATGGCAACACGAAAGGCCTGACCCGGCCCTGCCAGCATCGCACTGTCATCGACCAGCGCATCAAAACGCAATTGCGCGTTAACCGTGCCGCGCATCCCCATCTTGTCTTCATACCGGACAACCGTCACGCCGCCCTGTGCAGCATCAACCAGGAATGCAGCGACCCCCCGATGACCGGCGCCAGGCTTGGTTTGGGCGAACACGACATAGCTGTCAGAAACACCACCACCACCGATCCAGCATTTCTCGCCCTTCAGGCGCCACTTGCCACCTTCACGCACAGCGGAAAGAGAAATTGCCGCCGGGTCGGAGCCTGCGCCTTCCTCACTCAAGGCAAAGGCAACAGACTTCAACGCTCCATCCTGTTTCAGCAGGAATCGACGCTTTTGTTCATCGGTTCCCGCCAGAAGAACCGGGCTCACCCCCAATTGAAGGGTTGCGATAATGCCAGAGGTGGACGCGCATCCCGCAGCAACCTCTTCCATAACAGCACACAGCGCGGTGATGGATGCCCCGCCGCCATACGGCTTGGGAAGAATCATGCCGCCAATTCCGGAGTCACGCAGAATATCAATGTATTCGACGGGATACCGCTGCTCGGCATCCAGGACCGCGGCCGCCGGCGCAAAATGATCAGCAGTCAACCGCCGCGCCATTTCCTGCCACTGCGCTTCCTCAGCCGTTAAATTTGGGGCCCAAATCGTTGAATTCACACCAAACTCCATCTCAAAAAAGTCATTTTCAAAGCACTTTTTTAGGCCACCTCCAGAAAAGGTGTTGCAAAGAACCTACTAGGTAGTATGTATTTGTCAACGTGTTTTCACATGGTTAGACGAATTTTCGTTTTCGCTAACCCTGTATTTTCACAAAGAGCATCAGAATAAGCATCTTCGCGACGGGGCCTGCATGACAGCGGATTTACAGAACTTATTGAATTGGTCGATCCCGACGGCACGACAAAAAATCGCGCCAAAGGATGTCATGTTGTATGGGCTGGCAATCGGGCTGGGGGGCGACCCTCTGGACGAGCGTCAACTGCGATATGTTTATGAAAGTGACCTTCGCGTTGCGCCGACAATGGCCGCGGTACTGGCCTATCCTGGCTTCTGGCAAAAGGAACCTGGTACGGGTCTGGACTGGGTGCGCCTGCTCCATGCGGAGCAATCGATAGAAATTCACGCCCCCCTGCCCACCAATGCCGAATTGATTGGAACAACACGCATCACCGGCGTTGTCGACAAGGGGGCCGACAAGGGTTCCTTGATGTATCAGTCTCGCGACATCACCAATGCCGAAACGAATGAGCTGATCGCAACATCTTCCATGACGTCTTTCTGTCGTGGTGACGGCGGCATCGGCAATTATGGGGATGCGCCAGCACCTGCTGCGGAAATCCCGGATACTCCGGCGGATGCCGTGTGTGACATGACGACATTGCCGCAATCTGCGCTTCTGTATCGGTTGTGCGGTGACATGAACCCCCTGCATGTCGACCCATCCACCGCCAGGGCGGCCGGATTTGATCGACCCATCCTGCATGGATTGTGCACGTTTGGCGTATGCGGTCACGCGATCCTTAAGGCGATCTGTGACTATGACGGCAGCCGCCTCAAATCGATGCGTGTTCGGTTTTCCGCGCCTGTCTATCCCGGAGAAACATTGCGCACCGAATTCTGGCGTGTAACGCCGACCGACATCCGTTTTCGCAGTCGAATTGTAGAGCGGGATCTGTTGGTGCTGAACAATGGTCAGGCCCTTCTGACCCACTGATTGACTCTAACGAAATGGAATAAACTGCTGTGCTGGAACAGGAAACACGCCAACAAATTCGCGACATGCTGGAACGCTTTGTTGCAGAGGAACTGATCCCCGCTGAAGCGGAAATGGCTGCGAACAAAGCCGTTCCGGACCATCTGATCACCAAGATGGCCGATATGGGTCTGTTTGGATTGTCGGTCCCGTCCGAATGGGGCGGCTTGGGAATGACGCTGGAAGAAGAGGTCGAAGTTCTGCTGATCCTGTGCCGTGCAAGCCTGTCTTTCCGATCTGTCCTTGGAATCAATAATGGTGTCGGGTCCTATGGCATCCTGGTCCATGGCAGCGACGAGCAACGCGCGCGCCACCTTTCCAGGCTGGCATCCGGGGAAGAAATTGCGTCTTTCTGTCTGACAGAACCGGATTTTGGATCAGATGCCGCAAGCATCCGCACACGCGCCACACGGGACGGCGATAGCTGGGTCCTGAACGGCACGAAACGCTATATCACCAATGCCCCCCATGCTGGCGTTTTCACCATCATCGCCCGCACGGACCCGAACAGCACCAACCACAAGGGCCTGAGCGCCTTTCTGGTGGAGCGCGGGACACCCGGGCTGGAAGTCGGCGCGACCGACGAGAAAATGGGCTTGGTCGGATCCCATACCGCCGATGTCATTCTGAACAATTGCCGCATCCCCGCAGAATCAATGTTGGGACAAGAGGGGGACGGATTCAAAATTGCAATGTCCGCCCTGGAGCGCGGACGGATCGGCATCGCCGCATCCGCAGCAGGGATGAGCCGCCGCCTGATCGATGAAGCAATCGCCTATGCGCAGACCCGGACGACATTCGGCAAACCAATTGCAGACCATCAATTGATCCAGGCGATGATCGCAGATTCAGAGACAGAGGCTTTTGCAGCAGAATCCATGATCATGGAATCGGCCAGACGCTATGACGCCGGTCAGGACTGCTCCCGAGAAGCCAGTTGTTGCAAGTTATTCGCCACAGAAGCGGTCGGTCGCATCGCAGATCGCACCCTGCAGATTTTCGGCGGTGCCGGATATATGCGCGACTATCCAATCGAGCAGCTTTATCGCGATGTGCGTGTTCTTCGAATCTACGAAGGCACGTCACAGATCCAACAATTGATCATCGCAAAAAACCTGTTGAAGCAAGGGGCATCTTCGATGCGCCGGAAATAGGGAGGACCCTCCATGACACAAAGCACTAATCCAGACCGCGTTTTAGAAGGCAAGGTCATCATCGTTACGGGCGCAGGACGCGGAATCGGACGCGGCATTGCCATGCTGGCCGCCCAACATGGCGCAAAAGTCGTCGTCAATGATGTTGGGGCAAGCGGCGACGGTAAGGGCAAGGATGGCTCCCCCGCGGACGACGTCGTGACTGAAATTCGCCAGGCTGGCGGGGAAGCCGTCGCGAACACAGACTCTGTCGCTGAATATTCCGCTGCTGAGAAAATTGTCGCCTGTGCGATGGACACATTCGGTCGCCTGGACGGGGTTATGAACAATGCCGGCATTCTGCGCGACACGATATTCCACAAGCTGGACCCTGCGGATTGGGAGGCCGTCATCGGCGTGAACCTGCATGGCCCATTCAATGTTTCGCGCGCAGCGGCCCCGCATTTCCGCAATCAAAGCAGCGGGGCCTTTGTCCATATGACATCCGCGTCGGCATTGATCGGAAATCTGGCACAGGCGCATTATTCTGCTGCAAAGCTGGGTGTTGTTGCTTTGTCAAAATCGATTGCGTTGGACATGGAACGCTATTCTGTCCGGTCAAACTGTATCTGCCCCTTTGCATGGACACGACTGGTCGCAACGATCCCGGGCGATACGCCAGAGGAAAAGGCCCGTGTGGAACGCATGCAGCAAATGTCACCGGACAAAATAGCCCCCCTGGCTGTCAGTCTGCTGTCAGACCTCGCCGCATCGGTAAACGGGCAGGTCTTTGCGTCTCGCAATCACGAGATTTTTCTGATGGGCCAGCCGCGTCCCTTGCGCGGTATGCAGCGCAGCGACGGCTGGACACCGCATCAGATCGCCACCCATGCTTTCCCCGCAATGGCCGCGCAATTCTATCCTCTGGACCGTTCCAATGACGTGTTCGGTTGGGACCCGGTGTAAGGAAAGTCACACAATGAAAAACCCTGAAAACTCCACTGCGCAAATTGGCATTGTTGGTTACGGTGTCTCCATCCCAAAACGCCGGATCGACCGAAAGGTTATTGCGACCGCACATCGCTGGTTCAATCCAGGTCTAATGGGGGCCGCAAAGGGTCGCCGATCCCAATGTCGTTGGGATGAAGATGTGATTACACTAGCGACGGCGGCAATCCGTGACGCTGTGCCAACTGACAGAATTGACACTGTGCAGGATCTATTCCTGTCCTCCACGACATTGCCCTTTGCCGACCGACAGAATGCAACTGTCGTCGCAGAAGCCTGTGGCATGTCCTCAGAAATCCGCACGCTGGACAACACAGGCTCCCTTCGCGCAGGCACCAGTGCCTTGATAACCGCCTTGGAAAAGGCCTCGACGGGGGTGAAAATTTGTGTCGCCGCCGACAGCCGCCGCGCAAAACCAGGAAGCCTGGACGAGCTTTCTTTTGGCCATGGTGCTGCTGCGATCGCCATAGGCAGCGACACGATCATTGCCGAATTCATAGGCTCCCACAGTGTCAGCGACGACTTTGTGGATCACTATCGCGCCGCACACAGCCCCTTTGATTATCAGTGGGAGGCACGATGGGCCCGCGACGAAGGAACCACGAAAACTTTACCGGGTGCTGTATCAGCGCTGTTGGGAAAAGTCGGCCTTGAAACTAAAGACATCAGCCATGTCGTAATTCCCGCCGGATCACAACGGGACGCCGCGCGACTGGCAAAGGTATCCGGCCTTTCTGACCAAGCCGTCATTGCGCCCCCTGAACTGGAATGCGGGCATCTTGGCGCGGCACAGTCTGGTCTGGTGCTAAGCCGTGCCTTGGATGCGGCCCAGCCTGGACAATATATTCTGGTCGCTGGCATCGGTCAGGGGTGTGACGTTCTGTTGTTCCGTACCACCGATCACCTGCTTGAATATCGTGACAGAAAACGGGCAGAAGACGCGATTGGCAGCGGCATCGAAGACGACAATTACTTTCGGTTCCTAGCCTTTGAAGGCACATTGGAAATGGAAGCAGGCATTCGCGCAGAGGCTGACCTGAAGACAGCCCATTCGGTCGCATACCGAGCGCATGATCAACTTACCGGCCTTCATGCCGGTCGGTGCGGGGCCTGTGGCACAGTCCAATTCCCGAAAGAGAGAAAATGCGTCAATCCAGACTGTCATGAAATCGATCAGATGCAGCCATATCCCTTGGCGGACAAACCGGCAAAGGTTGTTTCCTTCACGCGCGATGCGCTGGCCTATCATCCAGATCCCCCTTCGGTCTATGGCATGATCGCCTTTGAAGGCGGCGGGCGATTGATGATCGAATTTGTCGAATGGGATGACACGCCTTTGACGGTGGGCGCCCCGGTTCGTCTGGTCTTCCGCATCAAGGACATCGATCACCATCGCGGCTATCGCCGGTATTTCTGGAAAGCTATTCCGGCCTGAACAGGTCGCGCTGAATAAAGGGAGAGTTTCATGGCACAGGGCATTAAAGACAAAGTCGCGATCATCGGGATGGGATGCAGCCGGTTCGGCGAACGCTGGAATGACAGCGCCGAAGACCTGATGGTCGAAGCATTTCAGGAAGCCATCGCTGACGCCGGGATCGGTCAATCGGAAATCGGCGCGGCCTGGTTTGGAACATCCTATGAAGAAATTGGCGTTGGAAAGTCATCCATTCCCTTGGCGTCGGCGTTGCGTTTGCAATCAATACCGGTCACCCGGGTTGAGAATCTGTGCGCGTCTGGATCAGAAGCCGTCCGGGGCGCGGCCTATGCCGTCGCATCGGGTGCTTGTGACATCGCCCTGGCATTGGGCGTCGAGAAATTAAAGGATACCGGATATGGCGGTCTGCCGGTCCGTACCCGCGGATCCTTTAACGATTTGTGGATGCCATCCATGTCCGCCCCCGGCATGTTTGCACAGCTGGCATCCGCCTATACCGCAAAGCACGGCGCAGATCCGCAGGATCTGAAACGCGCATTGGCCCATATATCGGTGAAGAGCCACCGCAATGGTGCCCTGAACCCAAAGGCGCATCTGCGTAAGGAAATTTCTGAACAACAGGCCTTGGGGGCCCCGATTGTAGCGGAACCCCTGGGCATATTCGATTGCTGCGGTGTGTCGGACGGTGCGGCGTGCGCGATCGTAGCGACGCCAGAAATCGCGGCCGCTTTGGGCAAGAAAGACATTGTGACGATCAAGGCAATGCAGCTTGCCGTCAGCGACGGCAGCGAGATGTCCCATAACAGTTGGGACGGTACCAGCATCGTCAATACCCGGACGGCCTCTGCCCGCGCCTATAAGGAAGCTGGAATTTCTGATCCCAGCACCGAGATCGGCGCAATAGAAGTTCATGACTGCTTTTCCATCACCGAAATGGTCACTATGGAAGACCTTGGATTCTCAAAAGATGGCGAAGCAATCACTGACATTCTGGATGGGCGCTATGACCATGACGGCACCATCCCATGCCAGATCGACGGTGGTCTGAAATGCTTTGGCCACCCTATCGGGGCGTCAGGCATTCGGATGATGTATGAAATCTATCTGCAGCTTCTGGGCCGTGCCGATGCACGCCAGTTAAAGAACATAGATTTTGGCCTGACCCACAATCTGGGTGGCGCGCCTGTTTCAAACGTTGCATCCGTAAATGTGCTTGGGCGGCTGCGGTGACCAAAGGGGCGACACCCTCTCCTGTCCTAGCTGCGGGATGTTTGATCAATCATCACGCGCTGGTGACAGGCGGGGGCAGCGGCATTGGGCGCGCAATCGCTGTGCGACTGGCAGAATTGGGCGCGACAGTGCGGATTGTCGGACGACATGCCGCCGCCCTGGAAGAGACCTGTGCAATGGGCCCCAAAGACCGCATCCTTGCGATACAAGGGGACATTCGGCAAGAACAGGATCGCCATCGAATAATCAATGCCCTGCCCGTCACCGATGGCCTGGATATCCTGGTCAACAATGCCGGTGGACAATTCTATGCGGCCGCGCGGGATATTTCAGACCGGGGCTGGGACTCTGTCATAGACCTCAATCTCAACGCGACCTTCAAGCTAACGCGCGGCCTGTTTGATCATCTGGCCCAGCGTGGCGGCAGCGTGGTCAATATCTCGTTATCCGGTACGGAACGCGGCACGTCTGGATTGGCGCATTCCATCGCCGCCCGCGCCGGGGTCTTAGGTTTCAGTCGCACCCTGGCCCTGGAATGGGCGAAACATGACATTCGGATCAATTGCCTGTCACCCGGCACCGTTCTATCCCCCGCATTTGTATCGGCTGCGACGCCAGAAACCGTTGAACGCCTGATCTCAGCAACGCCTGCTGGACGAACCACGCACCCGGAAGAAGTCGCCGAAATGGTCGCCTTTCTGGCCAGTTCCAGTGCCGCAATGCTGACCGGCCAGATTTTCATGCTGGATGGCGGTGCGCATATCGGACCCGGTCTTGGCATGATTTGACCTGAAGTACGTGAAAGATTCTAAGAGCCAATCAAGAAAGTGAGTTCTCATGACATATTCGTCCCCCGTTCATATCGAAATCGTGGATGCGATCGCCCTGATTGCAATAGACAACCCGCCCGTGAATGCGACGTCTCATGCCGTTCGCCAAGGCCTGTTTGACGCCATAGAGAAAATCACAGCGCAATCAGAGATCAAGGCTGTTGCAATTTATGGCATGGGCCGAACCTTTATAGCAGGTGCAGATATTCGCGAATTCGGTAAACCCCTGCTGCCCCCGTCATTGCCTGATATCTGCCTGTCGATTGAAAACCTGAATAAACCGGTCGTGGCTGTTCTGCATGGAACCGCGTTGGGTGGCGGACTGGAAGTCGCCCTTTCGGCCCATGCCCGTGTCGCCCTGCCAGGCACAAAGCTGGGCCTGCCTGAGGTCAATCTGGGCATCCTGCCGGGCGCTGGGGGCACACAACGCACACCGCGACTGATCGGCATTCCTGCGGCACTGGACATGGTTACCACCGGACGACATGTTCCAGCAGAAGAAGCCCTTGAATTAGGTCTTATCGACCGCATCCAGGGCGGTGACCCGCGTGATGTTGCACTCTCCATGGCGACGGCTGCACTCAAAGGCGACCTCCCTACGCGCAGCACAGCAAACCTGACAGTCGTTCCAAACGACGCCGCGATAAAGGACACGGCTGAGACCCTGAAAGCCAAAAAACCGCATCTGTTTTCCCCGCATAAATGTGTTGAAGCAATTGCAGCGGCATCCACTTTGCCGTTTGCAGACGGATTGAAGCGAGAGCGCGAATTGTTTCTGGAATGCATGGAAAGCCCCCAGAGAACGGGCCTGATGCATGCCTTTTTCGCTGAGCGTGCCGTGGCCGATATCCCCGAAAAGACTGCACAGGCCAGACCTATTGAGGCGTTGGGCGTTATCGGGGGCGGTCAGATGGGATCTGGCATTGCGACCGCTGCGCTGATTGCGGGCCTGCCGGTGACGCTCGTGGAACGAGACACAGCATCACTGGAAAAAGGGAAAGCTTCGATTGAAAAGAACCTTGCCGCGGCTGTGAAGCGTGGAAAATTGAGCCCGGAAAAGCATGACGAGATTCTAGGCCACGCATTGACCTGCACGACCAACCGACAGAATCTTTCGGAGTCAGACCTTATCATCGAAGCCGTTTTCGAAGATATGGAGGTGAAGAAGGAAATTTTCCGCGCCCTGGATGGTATTGCAAAAGACGGCGCGGTTCTGGCAACCAACACCTCATATTTGGACATTAACGAAATTGCTGCTGTCACCAAACGGCCCGCCGATGTGATTGGCTTGCACTTTTTCTCCCCCGCCCATGTCATGCGGCTGTTGGAAGTCGTCGTCCCGGACAAGACCGCGCCACAGGTTGTTGCGACCGGCTTCGCCTTGGCCAAGAAAATGCGAAAAATCGCCGTGCGCGCCGGGGTCTGTGACGGATTTATCGGCAACCGCATATTGTCACATTACAAGAAAGTGGCTGATTATCTGGTCCTGGACGGTGCGACCCCGCAACAAGTGGACCAGGCGCTCGTGGAATTTGGTCTGGCCATGGGACCGTTTGCAGTTTCTGATTTGGCGGGCCTGGAGATTGGCTGGGCGACCCGCAAACGTCAGGCCGCAACCCGTCCATCGGAAGAACGCTACGTTGCCATCGCAGATCGGATTTGCGAACGCGAATGGTATGGGCGAAAGACTGGACAGGGATTTTACGTCTATCCCGAGTCCGGGAAACCCTATGCCAACCCCGAGGTCGACGTCATTATTCAGGAGGAACGCCAGAAAGCGGGCGTCACTCCCCGTGAGTTCAGCAATGACGAAATTGTTGCCCGATTCACCACTGCAATGATTTCAGAAGCACTTCGTGTGCTGGAAGAAGGCATCGCCCTGCGCCCCATAGACATTGATGCCACATTCTTGTTTGGCTACGGCTTCCCGCGCTTTCGTGGAGGCCCGATGCATTATGCCAACACGGTCGGCGTGCCAAATTTAATTCAAAGTATCGAAACCTGGAGCATAGAGGACGCACATTTCTGGAAGGTTCCGGACCTCCTATCCCAACTGAATAAAGACAGCGCAGATATCGCATCACTGAACTGATGCATATTTTCTGAAAGGCGAATTGAGGTGAAGCAGCATCTCAGAACGGTCCCTTGTGGCTGGATACTGCTATTGTGCCCGGATCTTCAAAACATCAGAAAGCCAGTTCCATTGCGAAGAACCAGCAACCAGCATTGGTGCGGAAAATTTATGCCTATCTCAAAATGAGCCAACCCAATTTAAATCGATCCTACTCTAGCAATTCCTCACCCGCCGCTTGCATCCCGCTTGCTTACCGACGTTGAGTTTAGCGAGGGGAATGAGACAGCAAAAAGCCCCTAACCTATTGGGTCAGGGGCTCATTATTTGATTGCGGGGGTAAGATTTGAACCTACGACCTTCAGGTTATGAGTTCTACGTTTTATTCAAAAATTGGCTTCGTCATATTTTTCATTGATGTACGTTGCATTTTATAACAACCGCCGATCTACTATGGAGCAGGAAAACATGTTTTGTTCTTTTGGTAATTTTAAATTGTAAGAAAAGTAAGCTTTATGCGAAAATTATGCCTATTTATTCTGACAAAAATTTATCTAACTTGTTGATTTATAAGCACTGGTATTTTGCTTATTATTGAAAACCAACAAGTTTATCGGGGCCCAGCGCATATCCTCCCGCCCGGTAAATCAGAACCCCGGATTGGGGGGCAGTCCAGATGCGCGTTGATACATTTAAAACCCTTTGATCCCTTCGGGCGATCAGGGCATCGCCCTTGTCTTTTACCCCCAGGGCCATGGCTACAGCCTGGATGTTCGACCGGACGTCTTCGAAACCTTCAGCGCGATGTAGGAATATGCCCTGCTTTGGCTGGTTTATCCATTGGGCGATTCAAACTGGCAAACAGTCGTCAAAAGACAGTTAAAGACGCTCCGAGGGCTCACGCCATCATTGCCGCAGGAGGTCGGTGGCTGGACGCCGCCTGAGCCGCTGCCGCCACCGCACCGGAAAATCGGGCCTCCGCCTCTTCGGGCGTGTATCGGGCACGAGAGACAGCAACATTAATCGCGCCAACGGGAGCGCCGGTGCTGTCGATGATCGCCGATGCGATAGAGATATCACCCAGAAAATATTCTTCAAATGCGGTCGAATAACCGCGCTTTGCTGAAACCGCGATCTTCTGCAGCAACGCATCCCTGTCACAGGTCGTATGCTGCGTGAATGCCTTTAAGGACGATGCATTGATCACGTCTTCTGCTGCTTCCGGATTGAGCCGCGACAGCATCGCAATACCTGGCGCAGAACAATAGGCGGGCATCCGCGTTCCGATAACGACGTCGGTTGCCAAGACATGACGACTGGGATAGCGCGAGATAAAGACAATATCGGTGCCTTCCAGGATCGTAAGATTGACGGTTTCCTCCGTCTCTTTACTGAGATGAATGAGGTAAGGCTGGGTTCGCCGAATGAATTCATTGCTGTTCAGATAGAAGTTTGTCAGTTGCAGAACCTTAACGCTTAAAACCCAACTGTTCGTGTTTTGAAAGCGTTCAATATAGCCCAGTTTCGCCAGGGTATGCATAAACCTCTGCGCAGCGCTCTTGCCAATCTGAGTCTTGGCGGTGACTTCTGCCAGCGTACAGGGCGTGCCGCTGTTGCCGATCGCGTTCAAGACCCGAAACGCCTTTTCGACAGACTGAACCATCAGCAGATCAGGGTCCGATCCTGCTTCGTCACTCCCTCCCCCACGGTTGCCTGATGCCTTAACCATATTTCTAGATGGATTACTCAAAATGCGCGCTCCCTGACCTTATTCTCATCTCGGATTACTCTTCGCGGACTATATTCCATATTTGATACGTTGCATCGTATTGCGATATATTGTATCGAATTCAAATGCAAACTTTGTGCACCCAAACTCACCAGAGGTTACAGGTCCAATCATGACATTGCCAATACTAACAGAAGTCAGAGACGAAATCGGTTTCATCACACTGAACAAGCCGCATATTTTGAATGCGTGGGACAGGCCGATGCGTGACCTGCTGGTCAATAGTCTGGAAACCTTTGAGGCCGATCCGGCAATCAAGGCGATCATTCTGACAGGCGCGGGGGATCGTGCTTTTGGTGCCGGGCAGGACCTAAACGAGACCAAAACCTTCGATTCAAAAAATGCGGAAGATTGGATTGAAGAATGGCGACGCCTGTATGGAACGATCAGATCCCTAACGAAACCGCTGGTTTGTGCGCTGAACGGGTTGGCGGCAGGATCCGCCTTCCAAGTCACACTCTTGGCCGATCTTCGGGTTGGTCATGCGGATGTAAAGATGGGACAGCCAGAGATCAATTCTGGTCTGCCAACCGCAACTGGTTCGTGGATCATGCGAGAACTTATCGGTCTTTCCCGGACCATTGATCTGACCCTTACAGGCCGAATGGTCCCGGCTGACGAATGTTTGGCCATGGGCCTGCTGAGCCGCATTGTCCCAAAGGAGCAAGTCATGGACGCCGCGATAGCGCTGGCCCGGGAACTTGGCGAGAAAGCACCTATCGCCATGCGCCTGAACAAGCGGCGATTCCAGGAAATGACTGAGGCGTCGTTTCAGGAAACCATGTCCGCAGCCTCGCGCATTCATTCAGAAGCTTATGGTACCGGCGAGCCAAGCATGATGATGGAGCGCTTTCTGAAGAAGACAGAACGGAAGGGCTGAGTTATGGCGGGTGTCAGTGAATTTCTTCGTAATACCGGACCGATGAATGACGCGGAATCTACCGCAAATCCAGCCTCGGTTGATATAACATTGGGGGCGGCGTTCAAAGAAAAAGCCACTCAAGAACCAGATGCAGTTTATGCCGTATTTGAAGGCGTAACGATTACTTTTGGGGACCTGGATCATCGCTCTGATGCAATTGCGAAGGTGATCCGAGACAAGGGTGCTATCCCAGGTGATCGCATCATCACAATGCTTGTGAACAGTCCGGACTGTCTGGCGTTAATATTTGGCATTGTAAAGGCAGGCATGGTTTGGGTACCTGTTAATGTCAATCAGCGTGGCGAAGGTTTGAAAGCAATCTTCGAAAATTGTGATCCGCGCCTGGCTATCATAGAAACCGAATTGGCGGGCGTGCTCTCCGATAGCGGGATCGAATTAGGGCGGGACGCCCTTATACTTCACGATGAAGAGGTCGGGCTGGCGTTTGCTGAACAAGGGCAGACGGCATCTATGCCGTATTCGGTGCCGAATGCGAAACCGGATCAGCATTTCGCCCTGATGTATACGTCCGGCACAACGGGGCCGCCAAAGGGCGTTATCGTGACACATAGAATGTTCCGATTGGCCGCAGAATCCTCGATTCTGGTTTCCGATGCGCAGGATCATGACATTTTTTTTATGTGGGAACCTTTGTATCATATTGGCGGGGCACAGCTATTGTACCTCCCCGTCTTAAAAGCCATGCATCTGCATATGGTTAAACGCTTCAGCGCGAGCCGATTCTGGCAGCAGGTCCGGGACAGTGGGGCAACCCAGATCCATTATCTTGGTGGCATTCTTCAAATGCTGTTGGCCCAACCTGAAACCAATCAGGACACGGATCACAAAGTGCGCATAGCCTGGGGTGCGGGATGTCAAACCGACACATTCGCCCTGTTTACAAAGCGTTTCAATGTGGCAATCCGCGAATGCTATGGCATGACGGAAGCCTCAAGCATCACAACCTATTCCACGTCAACACAGCCGGGTGTCGTCGGCAAACCTGTGCCGTGGTTTGATGTACAAATCCGCGATGAACATGACCAGATTGTCCCAAATGGTCAGAAGGGGCAGATCGTTGTCTCCCAGAAAACATCAGGGGGGCTGTTTCCCGGATATTTTCGGCAAGCGGATGCAACCAGGAAAGCACTGCAGAACGGTACACTTTACACAGGTGACCTGGGATCCCTGGACGAAGCAGGCATGCTGCGATTCCATGGCAGACAATCCGACAGCGTGCGGTGTCGGGGAGAAAATATTTCTGCATGGGAAGTTGAACATGTCGTCCTGAAGCATCCCGCTGTTGAAGAATGCGCCATTATCGGTGTCGCGGCCCAGATCGGCGAACAGGATATAAAGCTGTTTGTGCGTCTGAAGGATGGGGAAAGTTTATCCCAGGATGCGCTGTGCGATTGGCTGGAACCCAGATTGGCAAAATATATGATGCCTCGCTATGTGGTCTTTGCCGATGACTTTGAGCGCACCGGCAGTCAGCGAATAATTAAACGCAAACTGTCCAGCGAGATAGCAGGATGTTGGGACCGTCTGGCCCTGTCGAAAAGTGCCTGAGGGCATGAGACCTTTCACATTGAATCGCACCACACCAATGAAAATCAAACAATGAGCAGATCAAGCAGACCCTTAGAAATTATATGAATTGCAGTTGCGCGATACATTGTATCGGTATACAGTACATTCCTATTGCGATACGTTGTATCGAAATACGGTGAAAATAAGTAAGGCAGCTATGTCTTATTTGACGTCAAACCTGGAGATATCTGATGAATACTCCCGCCTTCGAGATTCGGCCTTGCACCAACGTTCTTGGCGCAGAAATCCTTGGTATCGATTTATCCAAGCCTTTGTCTTCAGAGACCGTGGATCTGTTGCGGAAGACTTTGTTTGATCGCGGGGTGATTTTTTTCCGTGATCAGGACTTAACGCCAGAACAGCACATCGCCTTTGCACAGCGGTTTGGCGAAATCGACATCAATCGTTTCTTTACGCCCGTGGAAGGTTATCCATCCATTGCCGAAGTCCGAAAAGACCCTGATCAGGTATCAAACATCGGTGGCGGTTGGCATACGGATCACAGCTACGATCTTGCGCCGGCCTTGGGGTCTATTTTGTATGCGCGCGAGCTTCCCCCATGCGGTGGCGACACATTATATGCAAGCATGTATGCAGCCTATGATGGGCTATCTGATGGTCTAAAAAAGACACTGGAAGGCTTATGTGCGCTGCATTCAAGTCGGCATGTCTTTGGCGAAGGGCGGACACGCGAATGGGGTGATCTTAAAGGTCGCCTTCAGAATATGGGCGCTGCAACACAGGACTCCATTCATCCGATTGTGGTCCGTCACCCGGAATCCGGGCGCAAGGCACTGTATGTGAATCCAGACTTTACCGTTGGTATTCATGGTTGGACGCAGAAAGAGTCTGCCCCCCTGCTGGAATACCTCTATCAGCACGCCGCACGCCCAGAATATTGTTACAGATTTGTTTGGGGCCCAGGGTCCATAGCATTCTGGGATAACCGGGCAACCTGGCACTATGCCGTGAACGACTATTCCGGCGTCCGCCGACTGATGCATCGCATTACCCTGGCCGGTGTCACCCTGACACCAGACAGCATTGATCTGAGCGCCGAACAAAATCGGGCCTCAGCGTAAACCAGAACCGTCCAAACAAATGAACAAGAACGGTCCCCTTTATTCGACATTGAACAGGAGAAATGTACATGACCCGTTTTTCAAGACGTCAATTCCTTGCAACCACAGCAACCGCTTCCGCCGTGCTGGCGCTGCCAAATATCGCCCGGGCAGATGGTAAAACGCTAACCATCGTCTCATGGGGCGGAGCCTATCAAAAGGCGCAGAGCGAGGAAGTCTGGCAGCCCGCCGCCAAGAAACTTGGCATTGAGCTTATTGAAGAGACCTATAATGGTCTTGCCGACATTCGCCTGCGTGTCCGGTCCGGTGCGGTATCCTGGGACATTGTCAGCATCGGTGCTGGTGGCGCTGCCCGCGCCGCTGCGGAAGACCTGCTGACGCCCATTGACTATTCCGTCGTGCAGACAGAAAACCTGATGCCCGACTATGCCTCAAAGAACTGGTTGGGCGGGGATCTGTACTCAACTGCTCTTGCCTGGCGAAGCGATGTATACGGGGATAATGCCCCGCAAAACTGGGCTGATTTCTGGGATGTTGAAAAGTTCCCCGGAAAGCGCGCCTACCGAAATCAATCTCTAGGTCATCTAGAGCCCGCGCTGCTTGCGGAAGGCGTCGCCGCCGAGGATGTTTACAAAGAACTCTCAACCGATGCCGGTCTGAAGGAAGCCATCAACAAGATCGCCTCCCTTAAGCCGCACATTGCCACATTCTGGGCATCCGGTGCGCATCAGGCACAATATCTTAAAGACGGTGTGATCGATATGACCTCTGCATGGAGTGGCCAGATCATTCCGTTGATCGAAGCGGGCCAGCCTATTGATCTGACCTTCAACCAAGCCATTCTGGATGCGGATGCCTATGTTGTTCCAAAAGGCGCACCCAGTGAAAAACTGGCTATGGCGTTCTTGAATGAAATCTCCAAAGCGGAATACCAGGCGGCATTTTCAAACAGAATGCCTTATGGTGCAGTGAACGAACTGGCCTATACCAGCGGTGCTATTTCAGAAGAACGGGCTAAGCTGCTGCCGTCATCACCAAAGAATGTGGCAACCCAGTTGAGCCTGAATTCTGAGTGGTGGAAAGAAAATCAAACCCGTGCCGAAAAGCTGTATCAGGAAATGATCACCGCTTAAGGAATGATGTGAATTTGGTGGGGAGCAAGGACCGGGTTCTATGAAGGAAGATGTGTCGTTAAAATCTGCGATGTCGTTAAGCATCGTTGATATTGTTAAACAGTATGGCAGCTTCCGGGCCCTGGATTCGGTTTCTGTAGATGTTGCACCAGGAGAGTTTTTGACTCTTCTGGGGCCATCTGGATCCGGTAAGACAACATTGCTGATGGCAATCGCTGGGTTTGTGCGTCCCGACAGCGGGCATATTCATCTTACCGGCCAGGAAATTACGCGCCTTGCTCCCTATCGCCGCGGTATTGGCGTTATGTTTCAGAATTATGCGTTGTTTCCCCACAAGACAGTCGCTGAAAACATTGCCTATCCATTGTGGCTGCGGCGGGTTCCAAAAGACGAACGAAACAAAAGGGTCAAAGAATCCTTGGAACTGGTGCAATTGGCGGAATATGGGGATCGAACGATTGATGCGCTCTCCGGCGGGCAAAGGCAGCGTGTTGCCTTGGCGCGCGCAACCGTATTCAAGCCACGAATCCTTTTAATGGATGAACCGCTTTCTGCCTTGGACAAACGCTTGCGCGAAGAGATGCAGGTGGAATTGCGTAATTTGCACCGAAAACTGGAAATGACCACAATTTGCGTTACCCATGATCAGCGCGAAGCCCTGACAATGTCAGATCAAATCGCCATCATGGAAAAAGGGCGAATTGTTCAAAAAGGGGCGCCACGAGACGTGTACGAGCGACCCGTGAATGCCTTCGTTGCGAATTTCATCGGTGAATCCTGTCTGCTTCCGGTGGATATCCAAAATGGAAAAACTACATTCCGGCAGCACCCAATTCTCTTAAATGATCCACCAAAACTAGAAGGTCGTCACAACCTGCTGGTTCGTCCAGAAAAACTGCGGCTGTTGGGCCAGGAAACACCGGATGACGTGAACATCTTCAAGGGCAAGGTAGATGACCTTGTCTATGAAGGGGAAAGTGTCGTGTTTCAAATCAACATTGAAGACGGGTACTCGCTGCGCATTCGCATGTTGTTGAATGAACATGCCGCCCAAGGTTTTACTATTCCAGAAATCGGGTCGACAGTGCAATTGGGTCTGCACAAGAAAAACAGCGTTCTAGTACCCGGAAATGCGGGGTAACGATGTCGGTTGATCACGCCCCATCTGGTGTCGACAATGCCGCGGACCTGCGCAGCGACGCACGAATGGAGACTATTCTTCGATTTGGCCTGGTTTTTCCCGCACTGCTTCTGATCGGGGCCGTGGTTATGGTGCCCGTAGGGTTGTTAACTTTCCTGTCCTTTACGGATGATACGGGGGCTTTTTCATTTGAAAACTATATCAGGTTGGTGGACAGCCCCACTTATTTACGGGTGTTTCTGACGACCTTCAGGGTCTCATTGCTTACATCTGTGATATGTCTGATTCTGGGAACCCCTCTGGCCTATTTTCTCAGTCAGCTCAGGCCGCGCATTGCCAATATTTTGTTGTTGGCGGTTCTGTTGCCGTTGTGGACATCCGTTTTGGTGCGAACTTACGCATGGCTGATAATCCTGCAACGCAACGGGCTCGTTAATCAGGCTGGTATGGAACTGGGGATTTTGCAGGAGCCTCTGGCGCTGTCCTTCAATGAACTGGGTGCAGTTATCGGCACAATGCATATCATGCTGCCTTACATGGTTCTTCCAATTTACGCGGCAATGCGAAAGATTGATATGAATCTGGTACAGGCCGCAGCCAGCATGGGGGCACGGCCGCTGACAGCTTTCTGGTCCGTTTTCCTGCCGCTTGCAGCGCCTGGAATAGCCGCCGGTGTATTGATCGTATTTGTTCTCTGCCTTGGTTTCTACGTCGTCCCTGAAATACTGGGAGGCGGAAAAGTCGTAATGCTGGCCATGCAAATTGCCAGTGATGTGCAGCTTTTCTACAACTGGGGGGCAGCTGGTGCCCTGGGCGTTGTTCTGATGATCGCGACCGTGTTCATCATGGCAATTGCCAAAAAGCTGACCCCTTAAAGGAGCGGAACCGTGTTGCGCGTCCCCAAATTGCTGACTCTGTTTGCCGTTGTCATTTTGGCCTTCTTAACAGGCCCCACCCTGTTGATTGTGCCTATGTCATTTTCTGGAAATGCGTTTCTGGAATTTCCCCCCAACAGTTGGTCCATACAATGGCATGAACAGTATCTGAATTCATCGGAATGGATGTCAGCGACGCTTGTTTCAATACAAGTAGCCTTGGCCAATGTCGTCGTGTCCCTGGTTTTAGGGACTATGGCCGCGTACGGTCTGCAGACGGGGCGGTTCGCACAGCATAACATTATTTTTGCGCTGTTGATGACGCCAATCATTTTCCCGGTAATCCTTCTGGCGATTGGCAGTTTCTACCTGTATTCGCAACTCGGAATGCTCAATGGCAAACTGGCGCTTGTCTTATCGCATGCGGCGCTATCGATTCCGGTTGTTGTTATTTTTATGAGCGCCGCCTTCAGAAGCTATGACTTCAACCAGGAACGTGTTGCAGCCAGCCTTGGTGCCAATCGGTTCATCGCTTTCTTCACGATTACACTGCCACAGATTAAGTTTTCACTATTCTCCGCAGGACTGTTTGCGTTTCTGACGTCCTTTGACGAAGTTGTCATTTCCATTTTTGTCGCTGGTGGTAAAGCGACAACCCTCACCAAGAGAATGTTCAATTCCTTAAGAGATATTATGGACCCTACTGTCGCAGCAATTTCGACATGGGTGTTGGTACTGACATGCATTCTGCTGCTTTTGTCTCAAATCAAAACGGATAAGGCTAATTAGGAGAGTGTTCCCGAATGGGCTCCGGCATTCCCCTTCTCCCTTTTCGATAAGCGCGTCAATCCATGCGCATCATGACGGTCATGCGGCCCTGCTGCACCGAAACACCGTCTTGATTGAAGACATCGAAAAGAAACCGTGTGATTGCACGGCCTGGCTTCGACGTCGCGCGTGTATCTTCGACTGTCAATCTTGCTCGAATGGTATCGCCAATCTTAACCGGTTTGGCAAAATCCCAGTTCAAATTCAGCAGACCCACCACCCTATCCCCGAAGAATCCGGTTTGGGTAGCCATCCCAATCATTGCTGACATCGTCAATGGACCATGTGCGATCCGCGCGCCATATGGCGTGGAGTGTGCGAACACATCATCCATATGGATCGGGGTGAAGTCCCCCACCAGCCCGGCGAAGGTGTGGATATCACATTCCCCTATTGTCCTGCCGGCTGTCACAACGGTTTGTCCGACCGTCAGCATAGGTTTTAAGTCACTCATGTATCTGTCCCATCTGCACCATAACCTCAATCTCGTGACGCAGGATTTTACCGGTCGTGCTGCGAGGAAAGGCATCGTAAGACATAAAGTAAACACCCCTGGGGCGCTTATAACCAGCCAAAGCGCCGCGGCAGAGGGAATCAACGTCGGCCTCTGTCAATTCCTTGTCCGCGCGCGCGATACAGGCGATGGGAATTTCTCCCCAATGGGCATCTTTTCGCCGAATCACCACAGCTTCGCGTATGCGCTTATCTGATAACAGAACCCGCTCTATTTCTGCCGGATAAATGTTCTCGCCACCAGATTTGATCATGTATTTCGCGCGATCCACAAAATCGAAACCACCGTTGACGGATCGTTGAAACAAATCTCCCATTCGGAACCATCCGCCCTGAAAATCCCGCCGGTTCACATCATCAGCATTCCAGTAACCACTAAAGACAGTGGGCCCTCTTACAGCGACCTCGCCCGGGGTGCCATAGGGAACATCATGGCCATCCGGATCCAACAAACGCACATCACATAAAGAGCTTTGTATCTTAGAAAGGGTTTCAGGCATCTCCCCCGGCGGAATTAACATAGCCGATGCCGGCGCAAGTCCGGTTTCCGTGGCGCCAAAACTGTTCAAATAAGGCGCATTGGTCAGACGGGAGAGTTTTGCCGCCAAGCTGAGCGGGACCAGATCGATCATAGCCCCGACAGCCCGAATACTCTTGGCACATCGACCTGACTTTTCCAATATTTCCACTACCGGCTCAATGGACCCTGGCATCAGCAGCATCCATCCGATGGCGTGCTGTTCCATTATGTCAACGATCCGATCAGCGTTAAACCCATCCACAATATGGACGGTTGCCCCCGACATTAACGCCCCCAAAACTTGATCTGTGGAGCCCATATGGAACATTGGCGCCCAGGCGACAAAACCATCCTCGCGCGTAACATTCAGGTCCATGCGCAGGACGGCCATACGTGCGATTTCCGCGCGATGGCTGATTAAGGCGCCCTTGGGAAGGCCCGTTGTTCCGCTGGTGTAGAGAATGACCAAGCCATCTTCCGGATCAACATTCCCACTATTCGCCAACGGCTCAACCTGGCGCGAAGCCTGTTCATATGCATCACCCAGCGTCAGGCATGTCACCAAACCAGTATCCAAGCGGTTGATAGCCTCTTGATATCGTTCTGATACGATCACCAAACTGGGGGAGACCAGATTTATGCAATGACGCAATTCATCATCGGCCAATCGCCAATTCTGACAGGCAACAATTGCGCCGATCATGGCAGCGGCCAACTCGATTTCTGCATATTCGTGCCGGTTCTCAGCCATCAGGGCAATCCGCTGACCCGGCATGATACCCAATCCGCGCAGCAATGCTGCCGTGCGACGCACACGATCCTGAAGCACACTATATGTCCAGGTTTCGTTCAGCTGACTGATAGCAACTCCATTTGGGTTACGTGCAACCTGCGCGGCAAAAAGCTCATAGACGGACAAGCTGCCTGTCCGGATAACATCGTCGGTTACAGGACGCCCGTTTCGCGCTGCCACAGTCGTCCCCTCCTCGGTCAAGTCCAAGTTGCCGTCTCTGCAATGGCCGTACGATATTCCTCACCCAGCCGACGACACAGGTCAGCAGCGCCGGGCACATCTACAATACTCCCGACCCCCTGCCCCGCCGCCCAAACCGTCTTCCAGGCTTTGACCTCGCTGGTGCCAAAGTTGTAGCCTTCTGGCTTTGTTAAATCATCTGGATCAATACCCGCAGCCCGAATGCTGTCGCGCAGAAAATTCCCATCCACGCCGCTGATCGCCGGCGTGTACATAATATCGCTCGCCTGAGACGCGCAGATCATTTCCTTTTGGGCTTCTGGTGCCAGACATTCCCGTGTCGCCAGGAAACGTGTGCCGATATAGGCCAGGTCGGCGCCTAACATCCGTGCCACGGCGATATGACGCCCGGTTGAGAGGGCACCGCCCAGAATGATCGTACCCGCAAATATTTGCCGAATTTCAGGAACCAATGCAAATGCGCTCAATGTGCTGGCATGCCCGCCAGCACCGGAACAAACCGCGATAATGCCATCCACGCCGGCTTCCACCGCCTTCCTGGCATGACGGATATTAATAACGTCATGAAAAACGAGACCACCATAGGCATGAACCGCTTCCACCACTTTATCATTCGCCCCTAGAGAGGTGATAACAATCGGCACCTTTTGTTCAACCGTGACGGCCAAATCAGCCTCTAAACGCGGATTACTGCGATGAACCACCAGATTAACGGCAAAGGGCGCAACCGGGTTTCCGGCCTGCTGCCTTATAACATCAAGTCTTTTTTGAATGTCCTTCAACCAGTCTCGGTACCCTTCTGTGGTGCGTTGATTCAAGGCAGGGAAAGATCCGATTACCCCCGATCGGCAGGTCTCCACAACCAGGTCAGGGCCAGAGCATAGAAACATCGGGGCGGAAATAGCAGGGATTGACAATTGGCCCTTTAGAGCGTCGGGCAACGGCATGCTGTTACTCCTTAAAATAGTCCGGCTTCCCGATTGTCCAGGTTTCTCCCCAATGCTGGCCACCACCAGCAACATGCAGGACCTCACCGGTAATATAGCTTCCCGAACTCCCTCCCAGATAGGCGCAGGCCTCGGCAATTTCCCAGGGGGACCCATTGCGCATCATCGGGTTGGAACGATGATACAAGGCACGGGCTTCGGGGGAATAGACCTTCCACCCCTCGGTCTCTATCGCGCCAGGGGCAATACAGTTCACCCGAATATCCAATGGGGCCCATTCCACAGCGAGATTCTGACTAAGGCCGATTACCCCAGCCCTGGCAGCAATGGTATGCGCAACACCATAAAGGCCATGGCGGGTTACCACCACGATATTAACAATGGAGCCCTTGGATTCAGTATCACGCCAAAACTGAGCAGCCGCCTGCATCATGAACCATGTGCCGGTCAGGTTAGTAGCGATTACGGCATTCCAACCCTTTTCAGAAAAGTCGATGGCCGCCTGCGGAAACTGTCCCCCCGCACTGTTGATCAGCAAATCAAGCTGCCCGAATTTTTCTCTGACATGGCGAAAAAGGTCCTGAACGTCGCCTTGCTGACGGATATCCAGGGCAATTGTTTCTGCAACAATCTCCTTTTCCGCCAGAGCAGTGGCAAGGGAGTCCAACCGATCCTGCTTGCGTCCGACAAGAATAAGTCTGGCTCCAAGTCGCCCCAGCAACCACGCCGCCGCCCGGCCAAGCCCTCCTGCCGCCCCGGAAATCAGAACCGTTTTGCCCTGAAATGAACCCGGCGCATAAACAGTTGGATGAACTGCCAGATCGGCATCGCTCATCCCGATCACGGTATCAGCTGCTTGCTCCGTCATTTCACTTCATATCCCTGAGCAATTCACCCGCAATAATCATCTTGCGCACTTCAGTCGTCCCCGCCCCAATCTCCAACAGTTTGGTTGAACGGAACAAACGATTGATTTCTGATTCCCAGATATAGCCGGATCCGCCATGAATTTGAACGCCAAGATCCAGGACCTTGTTCGTGGTCTGGGCCGCAAACATAACAGAGGCCGCCGTGAGCATATGGATATCACCACGAGGACCAGAACCGGACTCCAACCCCTCCGCTACGGCCAGCCCGCGATAGGAGAAGGTCCGCATGGTCTCTACATGCACATACATCTCTGCCAACATGGATTGAACCATTTGGAATGATCCGATCGGCTTGCCGAACTGCTTCCTAGTTTTTGCATAGTCAATCGAAAGCTCCAACGCCCGCTCTGCAACGCCAAGACACAGCGGTGAGATCATGGCCCGTTCGATATCAAGGCCACTCATCACAATTGAAACGCCGCGGTTCTCCTCGCCAACAAGATTTTCGACCGGCACGCGGCAATCGGTAAAGACCAGCTCCCCGGTCTGGCTGCCACGATAGCCCATCTTTTCCAATTTCTGGGCAACTTCAAATCCGGGGAAATCTTTCTCAACAATAAAGGCGGAGATTCCGTGCGCGCCCTTTTCTTTGTCGGTTTTGGCATAGACCAGAAGAACATCGGCCACTGGCCCGTTGGTGATGTATATCTTGCTGCCATTCAAAACATAATGGTCGCCGTCCCGCACTGCCGTTGTACGCATTGAACCTAATGCATCAGACCCCGCCCCCGGTTCCGTAAGCCCCAACGCGCCAATTTTTTTACCCGAACATAAATCAGGCAGATATTTCTTCCGCTGGGCCTCATTCGCGTTGCGATAGATATTGTTCAAACACAGATTTTCATGCGCAACCCAACTTAACGCCAATGCATGATTCCACCGACCAAAAGCTTGTAGCAACAAGCCAGACGTGAACAGGTCCATGCCGACACCGCCATATTCCTCTGGCACGGTGATGCCAAAGAAACCGGCCTCCCCCATCTTGGGAAATGCCTCCTCTGGCCACCATTCCTCGGCATCCATGCGATTGGCCAGCGGATAGAGCTCATTACGACCAAACCGATCCGCCTGGTCTAATATTTCACGTTGCGTTACATCGAGATCAAAACTACCGCCATGGTCAAAATTCGCCAGGCGCCCGGATGGTCCATCACCGGTCATATCACGTCCTCCCTGATATCTGTCTTGCACGGTAGTTCCGGCATAGACGGTATTTTTATTGACATCAGGCTAATGAACGATTGTGCCGTTGTCCAGACTTTAAGTAAATCATACTCATTAACTTACTGTATCGAAAAAACCCGTTTTATAGGGGATCAATGCAATTTCTTATGCTGCAGCGCACACTAAAATTTTTCAATTGACATTTTTAATGAGTATGGCTCACTAAAGTGAAGAAGGCGGAAATCGAAACATAATCCGCCACAGGAACGGGAGGTAAATTGTGGAAGACGTTGTGCAGATCCGGACGGATGGCACGGTGCAAACCGTCACCATCAATCGGCCGGAACGGCGAAATGCGCTCAACGAATCTGTTGCGGAAGGCATCATCTCTGCGCTGGATCAGGCAGAGGCAGATCGACGCATTCGGGCCATCGTTCTGACTGGCGCCGGTGACAAGGCGTTCTGTGCCGGTGGCGACCTGCAACTAAATGCTGACGGCACGCCATTCACAATCGCTGCAGAAGATCCCCGTCATTACATTGCGCGTTTGCTGCGACGCATGCGCGATTGTCGTATACCCCTGATCGCACGCCTGAACGGCCATGCTCTGGCCGGTGGATTTGGTCTGGTTTGCGCCTGTGATCTGGCCGTGGCGCGGGATGATATTCTGGTTGGTGTTTCAGAGGTCAAAGTCGGGTTGTTCCCAATGATGATCCTGCCGCTTTTGCTGCGGGTGGTTCCCGAAAGAATTCTCATGGAAATGTGTCTGACGGGTGAGCCTTTTACGGGGGCAGAAGCCGCGGATATGCGGTTGGTGAATTATGCTGTACCCAAGGCGGATCTGGACCAGAAACTCAATTGGCTGGTAGAGCGAGTGGTATCGAAATCCCCGACTGGCATTCGATTGGGCAAACAATCCCTGACCCGCATTCGCGAAATGTCCTTCGATGGCGCGCTGGAATATGCGCAATTCATGCTGGCCAATATGGCAAGAACCCAGGATGCCCGTGAAGGTTTCACCGCCTTTGCAGAGAAACGCCCCCCAAACTGGACGGGGAGCTAGTCAGAATGGCGCAAACAGTCAGGATCGGATGTGGCACAGGGTTCTGGGGCGACTCGCCCGAAGGCGCGGCGCAATTGGTCCGGTCAGATAGCATTGACTACATGATTCTGGACTATCTGGCAGAAATCACCATGTCGATCCTGGCTCGATTAAAGGCGCGAAGCCCGGACCAGGGCTATGCAACGGATTTCATCAGCCATGTGATGACGCCCCTGGCACAGGACATCGCGACAAAAGGCATCCGCATTATCACCAATGCCGGCGGTCTGAATCCGCTGGCCTGCCGGTCTGCCTTACAAACTGTGTTAAAGGCAGCAGGACTGGACCTGAAAATCGCAGTGGTATTGGGCGATGATCTGGCCGAAAACGCGATGACCCTGAGAGAAGACGGCGTGACAGAAATCGCGACTGGCGCCCCTTTGCCAGAGCGGGTTTCCAGCATCAACGCCTATCTGGGCGCATTCCCTATTGCCGCTGCACTTAGAGAAGGGGCGGATATTGTCATCACCGGGCGCGTCGTTGATTCAGCGCTGGCATTAGGCCCCTTAATTCATGAATTCGGCTGGACAGAAGCGGACTACGATAAGCTGGCAGGCGGCAGCCTGGCCGGTCATGTGATTGAATGCGGCCCACAAGCGACAGGGGGCATCTTCACGGATTGGGATGCCGTTCGGGGATGGGATGAAATGGGCTCCCCAATTGCAGTCTGTGCGCCTGACGGCTCCTTCGAACTAACGAAACCATCGGACACGGGCGGATTGATCACGCCCATGACAGTGGCGGAACAGATTGTCTATGAGATTGGTGATCCTGCGGCCTATCTCCTGCCGGACGTTATCTGTGATTTCTCCCAGGTGACGGTAACGCAAACAGCAATCGATCGCGTTCATGTGGCGGGTGCACGGGGAACGGCCCCAACGCCATTCTACAAGGTCTGCGCCACCTATGCAGATGGCTATCGCTCCGTAGCAACAATGACGATTGCTGGTCGCCAGGCAGGCGCAAAAGCGCAAGCTGTCGGAGAGGCAATCCTTACCAGAACCGGCAGAATGATTGCGACAGCAGGATTCGCCCCCTTTTCCGAAAGCCTGATCGAAGTACTTGGCGCGGATGCCAGCTTTGGCATGGACCCGGTACAACAGGGTGCACGGGAAGTTGTACTGCGCATTGCCGTACGGCACGACCATAAAGATGCTCTGGGCATTTTCGCGCGGGAAATTTACCCTGCCGCAAGTTCTATGGCACAAGGCATTACGGGGTTTGCAGGCGGTCGCCCGGCACCCCAACCGGTAATTCGGCTTTTTTCCTGCCTCGTTGAGAAAACCAAAGTAAACACCGCTATCGATATTGATGACCATGCCATCCCTATTCCGGTACCAACGGGGCAAAAAGAAACATCACGCGCTGTCAAAACCCAACGCACACCCTCGATAGGCACAGATGCTGATGCCCCAGACTCAAACGGCGCGATATCCATACCGTTAATCGCATTAGCCCATGGTCGCAGCGGCGACAAAGGTGATATCGCCAATATTGGACTGCTTGCGAGAGATCCGGATTTCCTGCCAATACTGCGCGCAAACCTAACGCCACAGCATGTAAAAGCCATATTCTCCCATGTCGCGAAAGGCGCGGTAGAGCGGTATGAATGGCCCGGCCTGAATGGATTTAATTTCGTTCTGCGCGACGCCCTGGGTGGCGGTGGCGTGGCTTCGCTTCGGAATGATCCGCAAGGTAAGGGATACGCACAAATCCTGCTCGATACCCCTGTTCGAGTGCCCGCTTCTCTTTTAAACGAATTTCCCGCACTGACCGAGTGGTCAATCCCTAAGACTCAACAGGAGGGTCTGGAATGAGCGTTGCGCCGGAAAAACGCAGCTTTGTCAGGCTGCCCCGTGAAAAGCGGATGCGCGATATTGAAAAAGCTGCTCGGTTGGTTTTTTCCCAGCATGGATTCGATGCCGCACCCGTAAACGAAATCGCCGCAGAGGCCGGCATATCCGAAGGATCAATCTACAAGTTCTACACCAACAAGCGCGATCTTTTGCATACCATTCTGCGCACCTGGTATCTGAGTATGATCGACGATTTCAAAGCAAAGCTGGAGGGAATCGAAGGAACACGGGCGCGCCTTCATATCGTTATCTGGCAGCATATGAAATCGATCAAAGAAAGCCCGGATCTGTGCCGCTTATTCTATTCCGAAGTTCGCAATGCTCCCGATTACTATTCGACTGAATTGTATGAAATGAACCGGGAATATACCCGCGTGCTTATGGGCATTCTGGCGAAAGGCATAGCGAAAGGCGACATACGCCCGGATACATCCCCGGCCCTGGTACGCGATGTCATCTTTGGCGGCATTGAGCATCATGTAACCGCTTATCTGATGAACCGCGGGGATTTCGATTATGAACTCGTCGCGGGGCAATTGTCTCAACTGGTCTTTTGCGGAATTGCTGCCGCACCGCCGGAACCGCCACGTGACCTGAACGCCCTGATCGAACGCCTGGAACAAGTGACCGACCGCTTGGATCAAGCGTCGTCTGAGAAGGGATAGCCATGCTGCAGCTTACCAACGTGCAGATCATGTATGACCGGGCCATAGAGGCCGTACGGGATGTTTCCCTGACGGTTGAAACTGGCACTATTGTCGCGCTGCTTGGATCGAACGGGGCCGGGAAATCAACGCTGTTGAAGGCTATTTCCAATGTCCTGTATCCGGAGGAAGGCGAAGTTCTGCACGGGGACATTAGATTCGATGGCGCCGATCTTCTGGGCTTACCCGCTGATGAAATCGTGCGGCGTGGCATCGTGCACGTCCCAGAGGGTCGCCGTCTTTTCCCGCTGATGAGCGTTGAAGAGAACCTGATGATGGGTGGCTTCCTGAAGTCAAACAAAGAACTGGGATCGGATCTGGAACGCGTATATGCGCTGTTCCCCCGACTGAAGGACCGCCGAACGGCGGTTGCTGGATATCTTTCCGGCGGAGAGCAGCAAATGGCTGCAATTGGCCGTGCACTGATGTCCAAACCAAAGCTGTTGATGTTGGACGAGCCGTCCCTGGGATTGGCCCCACAGATCATCGATCAAATATTCGAAACGATCATCGCACTGAATCGCGACGAGGGCATGTCAATCCTGCTGGTTGAGCAGAACGCTTCCCTGGCATTGGACATCGCATCCTATGGCTACATTGTAGAAAACGGACGCGTGGTGCTGGACGGCCCGTCTCAGCGGATTGCCGGGAATGATGATGTGAAGGAATTCTATCTGGGGTTTTCCGAAGCAGGCGCGAAAAAGAACTATCGCGAGGTCAAGCACTACAAACGACGCAAGCGGTGGTTATCATGAGCACACTTCTGTCCTTGAAGAATGTCACCAAGACCTTTGGCGGACTGACTGCGGTCAGCGATGTCGCCTTCGACGTACCGGAAGGGTCCATCTACAGCGTGATTGGTCCAAATGGTGCGGGCAAGACGACCCTATTTAATCTGGTCACCGCCCTTTTCCCCCCAACCGACGGACAGATCATTTTCGATGGTCATGCGATTCACAAATCGAAAACCCATCAATTGGTGGAATATGGCATTGGTCGAACCTTTCAGAACCTGGCGATATTCTCCCACGCTACCGTGGTGCAGAACCTGCTGGTGGGACTGCACCATACGCTAAAAACCAATCCGATTACTGCCGCCCTGTTTTGGGGACCGGCCCGGCATGAAGAAATTTCGGCCCGAAAGCGGGTGGAAGAAATCATCGACTTCCTGGAAATTGAACATTTGCGCGACATGCCTGTCGGCCTGCTGTCCTATGGGCTGCAGAAACGGGTCGAATTGGGGCGCGCCCTGGCAACAGGGCCAAAAATGCTGCTGCTGGACGAAATGGTGTCTGGCATGAACAGCGAAGAAACAGAAGATATCGCCCGCTTCATCCTGGACATTCGTGAGGAACTAGGGATCACGGTGGTGATGGTTGAACATGACATGGGGATCGTCATGGATATATCTGACCGCATCGCCGTGCTGAACCACGGCGCCCTGATTGCTGAGGGCACACCATCTGAAATTTCCTCCAACGATGATGTCATACAAGCCTATCTGGGGAAGAAGTAACGATGCCGCGCGACGTAAAATTTGCCGAACAAACAACAATGCCCGGCCTGTTGCGGTATTGGGCAGAGCGCTATCCGGATCGACTTGCTTTTCGGGAAAAGGATCTCGGAATCTGGAACCGTTTTACCTATCGCGACTATTACGAGCACACGAAAGATTTCGCCTATGGTCTGCTGGCTCTGGGCGTAACGCCTAAGGATTTTGTCGCCGTCGCCAGTGAAGATACGCCGGAATGGATGTTCAGCGATCTCGCAATCCAGGCCCTGGGCGGGGCCTGCATCGGCATTTATCCAACCAATCCGTGGCCCGAATTGCGTTACATTCTGGAACATTCCCAAGCCCGTGTCATTGTCTGTGGTGATCAGGAACAGACTGACAAGGTCCTGGATGCCATAGAGCATGAAGGCACCCTGCCGCATTTGGAAAAGATCATCTGCGTCGATATGAAGGGACTGAATCACTATTCGCGCGACATGTTGATGAGCTTTGATGAAGTGTCCGAACTGGGCCGCACAAAGCGGGCTGACTATGGAGATCGCTTTGAAGAATCGATCGACGCCCTGTCACCCGATGATACGGCCGTCGTGGTTTACACATCCGGTACAACCGGTATGCCGAAAGGTGCCCAACTGTCTCATCGTGGCCTTATCTGGGGCGCGCTGCGGGTTTCCGAGCGCTACGGGATCACAGAGACTAACTGGGAAGTCCTGTGTTACCTGCCGCTGTGTCACGTCGCGGAGCGGTTATGTTCAACCGTGATGCAATTGGTCAATGGAACCCCCGTGAATTTTGCGGAATCGATTGATGCCGTCGCCCAGAACCTGCGAGAAATCGCGCCGACAGGATTTCTGGGTGTGCCGCGCATCTGGGAGAAAATGCAGTACAGTGTCATGGTCCAATTAAAGGACGCATCGCCCCTGCAACAGCGCGTGGTAGAGACCTGTTTACGGATCGGTCGCCCAATTGCGCGCAGGCAAATGGCGAATGGCGGCGACAGAGCCTCATTACGGGATCGGCTGACTTTTTTTCTGTTATGGGTCGCTTGCTTTCGGGCTTTGCAAAAAGCGATGGGGTTGGACCGCGCCAAGACTATGTTATGCGGCGGGGCCTCAATCTCTCCGGAAGTGCTGGAATTCTTTTGGACCATTGGACTTCGGGTCTATCAGGTCTATGGCATGACTGAACTGTCAGGTATATCACACTGTCAGTATCCTGGGCACACCGCATTGGGGAATGCCGGCCCGCCGCTGGATACATATGAACAGAAGATTGCGGAAGATGGCGAAATTCTGGTGCGTTCCAAGGCGGTTTTTCCGGGCTATCTGCATAATGAAGAAGCGACCCGGGCCGCTGTCGTGGATGGCTGGCTGCATACCGGCGATGTCGGCCGAATTGCAGAGGACCAATCGATCCTGATCACGGATCGGAAGAAAGACCTGATCATCACATCGGGCGGTAAAAACATCACCCCGTCGCTGATTGAGAACCGGATCAAGGATTCAATCTATATCCGCGAGGCCGTCCTGATTGGAGAGCGGCGAAATTTCCTGACCGCCCTTATCCAGATTGATTACGAAACCGTTGGGAAATGGGCTCAGGAGCGCAATCTGGCTTATACGACATTCAAAAGCCTGGCCAGCCTGCCCGACATTCGCGATCTGATCACCGGGGAAATCAATACCGTGAACAAGGAATTCTCGCGGGTGGAGAATGTCCGGAAATTTGCACTGCTGGAAAAGGAACTGGACCACGACGACGGGGAAGTCACCGCGACAATGAAGGTGCGCCGGTCGGTCATCGAAACAAAGTTCAAACATCTGATCGACCAGATGTACGGAGGTTAAGGAGGGCGCTATGGATCTGTTTCTCAACTTCGCAGCATCTGGTCTGGTGATCGGTTCCATCTATGGCATCATCGCCATCGCTTTTGCGATTATTTTCAAAACCACCGGCGTCCTGAACTTCGCACAAGGCGAGGTAATGATGTTGGTCACCTATACCTCCTGGAGCCTGGGCACCGAGCTTACGCTGCCCTTCTATGCCTTGATACCCGTGTCAATTGTGGGGGCCGCGCTGATTGGGATCATCATTGAACGCCTGTTTATACGCCCGATGACCGGCCAACCGGCATTTTCCATCGTAATGGTAACCATCGGTCTGGCGGTTTTTCTGCGCAGTATGATCGTTATGATCTGGGGCCCGGACGCCGCTGCTTTTGATGCGTCCATAAAGGATGACATTGTCGAGATCGGGCCCGTCATTCTGTTTTCTGAACAGCTGTATGCCATTCTTCTGTTCTTCGTTATCAGTGGTGTGGTCTTCCTGTTCTTCCGCTTTACCCGCATTGGCGTCGCGATGCGCGCAACCGCGATGGATGAAACGGCCGCCCTCTTGATGGGGGTTGATGTCCGCCGGATATCGTCTTTGGCCTGGGCTATTTCTGCAGTTGTCTCTGGATTGGGCGGCATTGCCTTTGCGCTTATGTTTTCGCGGGCACCCGACCTTTGGTTCGAAGGGTTACGGTCCTTCCCCGCAACGATCCTGGGGGGGTTGGATTCCCCGCTGGGATCCGGCTTTGGCGGCCTGATCATCGGTGTAATCGGCGCGCTTTCCGAAGGCTATATCGGTCAGGGTCTGAAAGAGATTTCTGGCTTCTTCGTCATCATCATCGTCCTCATGATCAGACCTTATGGGCTGTTTGGCGATAAAGATCTGGAGCGCGTTTGATGCGGACTCACCATTTCATCGAAACCTATCAGAAACATGTCGCGTTAAGCGACAACCCGATCACCTGGGGCTGGGTCGGGGTTTTCATAATCGCACTGTTCGTATTTCCTTTCTGGGCCAGCGGTTATCTGATCGCTATGCTGACGTCTGTCGGGATCATGGTGGTGGGTGCGATCGGCCTTAACATTCTGACGGGATCAACAGGGCTGATATCATTAGGTCAGGCCGGATTCCTGGCCGCGGGTTGCTATACGACGGGATTGCTGATCGCCGATTATGGCTGGCCTCCGGAATTAGCCTTGCCTGCTGCTGGGGTTGTTTCAGCGCTGCTGAGCCTGCTTGTGGGTATCCCCTCATTGCGGTTAAAAGGGCTCTATCTGGCGATCACGACGATGGCATTTTCGTTTATCGTCACCCATTTCCTGCTTTACGCGGAAGATATCACCCACGGCCCCTATGGCGTTCGGATCGAAGATTTAAATTTCCTGGGTCTGGACCTTGCTGATCCGGTTCAGTTGTATCTGCTGGTGCTGGCTGTTGCGATCCTGACAGCATTGGCGGCGCTGAATATCTTACGGACCCGGGTTGGACGCGCATTCAACGCGATCCGGGATCATGATATCGCCGCGCGCGTCATGGGCATTAGCCTGACACGCTATAAGCTTTTCGCATTTGCAATCTCGTCTTTCATGGTTGGGATTGCAGGCGGTTTGATGGCCTTTCAATTCCGATTTATCAATGTCGACATCTTTAATGTCCTGCTGTCTATTGAAGCCCTGGCTGTCATCATTGTGGGCGGTCTGGGGTCGGTTGCAGGCGCGGTTCTGGGGTCGTTCTTCATTATTCTGTTGCCGGAAGCAACGCGCGAGGTTCTAGACCTTTTGCCCGATGGCGTCAGTGCAGCGCTATCCACCTATATCTATGAAATCCGCGGTCTTATGACCGGTCTCACGATCATAATTATGCTTCGCATCAAGCCACAGGGCCTTATCGGCCTATGGCGGGATGTGAAGCGTTACTGGACCCACTGGCCCCTGTCAAAATGACAAGAAGGGTAAAAAAAATGAGGGTCTTCACACCAGAGGAGGAAAAACTGATGCGTAGATTAAGGTTTGGCGCTTTATGCGCTCTTACATTGCTGATGCCGCTTTCCCCTGTATCAGCGGAAGAAGGCGTTACGAAAACTGAAATTGTCATTGGCAACGTCCTGCCAATGACCAGTTCAGCCGCACTTGTTGGTCGTGCAGCGCATTTTGGCACAGTCGTCGCCGCTGCGGAAATCAATGCCAATGGCGGCATAAACGGCCGGAATATTGTGATCAAAACAGAAGATGACGGATATGTTCCCGCCCGCACCGTTCAGGGGCTGCGCAAACTGATGGATGAGGGCCTGTTTGGTTTGATCGGCACCGGTGCGGGGGCTGGCACGACGGCGATCCTGCCAATTCTGGAAGATGAAAGCATTCCAGCGATCGTATCATTCTCTCCCGTTAAAGCTTCTATCGATCCGATCAAACCAAGCATTTTTATGATCGGAGCGTCCTATCAGGACCTGTTATTCGCACAACTAAAATACATTCATGACAATGACAGCCCCGAGAAAGCAAAATACGGAATCATTCGTCAGGATGATGACTTTGGCAATCAATTGGAAGAGGCCTTTACCCGCGCAATCGATGCATTCGGGGCGGATGCTGCAGAACCAATCCGCTATAAGCGTGGTCAGAAAGACTTCGGGGCGGAGATCCTGCGAACACGATCAAACGGCGTTAATGTTTTGATTGCCGGCGGCGTCACCACAGAAATTCCTGCCATGTTGAAAGAAGCCAGTAAATTTAAAATGGATCTGCGGATCTCTACTGTCCCAACCGCAACTTTGCCACCAATCATGAAGCTGTCGGCCCCATCCGGTTACACCTATTACAGCGGAGATTACATCTCCCCCATGGGCTCAGAAGGATCGGCGCATTTTATGGAAATGGCCAAGGCACATCTGACAGAAGAGGAACAAGGTGCCCTGAACCGCTATTCTCTGACAGGATATGTTGCTGCTAAAATCATGATTGAGGCAATTCGTCGTTGCGGTGACGAGCCGACGCGTGCCTGTGCAGTTGATAAAATGACATCCGGGGAACCCTTCGATACTGCAGGGATCACCCTACCCCTGACATTCACACCGGACCGTCATATCTCTGCAACGGCGGTACGCGTTTTGAAGGTCGATCCAGAAGCCGGCACGGTGACCCCGGTGACTGAGTTCGAACAGTTTTAAGGTCTATGGCGATGGGCCGCGAAAGCTGTGCCCATCGCCATTTCTTTTCTGATATTTTGGAGCCTTTAGTATGGCGAGTGATACCCCTTATTTTGCAAAGGTCCTGATCGCAAATCGGGGTGAAATTGCGTGCCGGATCATGGAAACCCTCCGTCGTCTCGGAATCATATCCGTCGCAGTTTATCATGCAAGCGAACGCCGCAGCCGCTTTGTCCAAATGGCCGATGAAGCCATTGAAATATTTGGCGATACGCCTGTCTCTGCCTATCTGGATGGGGCGCAGATCATACAGGCAGCCCAGACAGCCGAAGCGCAGGCCATTCACCCAGGCTATGGATTCTTATCGGAAAACAGCGGCTTTGCCCGACACGTCATAACAGCAGGCCTGGCCTTTATCGGCCCGACGCCGGATGCCATCGATTTAATGGGGGATAAAATTCGGTCGCGGGAATTTGCCCGCAAGCATGACGTACCAATTGCCCCTTCTGTACAAGCCGGCGACGACCTTGACCACTTTGTTGCGGCCGCCTGTGAAATAGGTTTCCCGCTGCTGATCAAGGCATCTGCCGGCGGGGGCGGTAAGGGCATGAGTATTGTGCGCAATCGCGAAACACTGGCATCGTTGGCAAAGACAGCCATGAATGAGGCGCAACGCTATTTCGCCAACAGCGCGATCTATGCAGAACGCTATATTGAGCGCCCACGTCATATCGAAGTACAGGTTTTTGGCGACGGCGCAGGAAACGCCATTCATCTTTATGAGCGCGAATGTTCCATTCAGCGCCGCTTCCAGAAGATTGTGGAGGAAGCGCCAGCGGCCAACCTGCCTGAGGGCCTGCGGCAGGAAATCTGCGCAGCGGCGGTTCGACTGACAAAAGCGGCAAAGTATCTGAATGCCGGTACCGTTGAATTCATCCTGGCGCCCGACAACACATTTTATTTTCTGGAAATGAACACCAGATTGCAGGTCGAACATCCTGTAACTGAGATGGTGACAGGGCTGGATCTGGTTGAATTGCAAATCAAAATTGCCGCGGGGCAACCAATATCAATTCCCCAGGAAGCAATCGTTGTAAATGGCAGTGCCATTGAATGCCGGATTTGTGCAGAAGTGCCTGAGCGCGATTTCATGCCAGCAACGGGGCGCCTGTTGAAAATCAACATCCCGACAGGTGAAGCCATCCGGTTCGAGAATGGTTTGCTGGAAGGCCAGGATGTTACATTGAATTTCGATTCCATGCTGGCAAAGCTGGTTGTTCATGGTCATGACCGGACGGCTGCAACTGCGGCGATGCAACAGGCTTTGTCTAAAACGGTTCTGCTGGGGGTCGAAACGAACATCAATTATCTGGCGCGCATTATTGCACATCCTGCCTTTGCCAAGGCACGTCTCCATACAGACTTTATCGTCGAGCATAAAAAGTCCCTGGACGAGCCGGACCATGATGCGGCAACGACGGCAAAGGTTCTGCTGGCCGCCGCCTTGACCTTCCGAGAGTTCAGAAGACTCGCTTTTGAGGCACCGGACCCCTATGCCGCGATGGGCGCGTGGAGGAATTGATCCCATGACATTAAAGCTGAAGTTATTTGAAACCGACCACGAGCTGAACCTGAAACAGTTGCGCCCCGGCCTGACTGTTAACGTGGACGGGCGCGACCATGCCTTGACAGAGCGCAACGGCATAGGATCCGACCGCACCATTGAACTTGATGGAGAGACGATTTCCTATCAACAGGCCCGCGACGGCAATACGGTCCACCTGCATCTAAACGGTCGAAACTGGATTGTGGAATTCATTGATCCCAGGGATGCCGCCAAAGCTGAAGCGGCAGGAACAGATGCAATCCGCGCGCCCATGCCTGGTGTTGTCATCAACCTGGAAAAGAAACCGGGCGCCATTGTCGCGCGCGGCGAAACAGTTCTGACGATTGAGAGTATGAAGTTGCAAACAAATTTGGTAGCTCCCCGCGATGGCATCCTGGCCAATATCCTTAAATCGGTAGGAGAGACGTTCGAGAAAGATGAGGTGATCGCCATGATGGAGACAGATGATGCGTAGGATTCAATCGGCGATCAATACCTCCAGCCCCGAATTCCGCACGCGGTATGCCCATAATACCAAACTGGTCGAGACCTTTCGCGAGAAACAGAATACGGCACGATACACGCGCCCGGAACGGGATTTGAACCGTCTGGCCCGTCAGGGAAAAATGCTGCCCAGAGAACGTGTCGAGAGATTGTTAGATCCCGGCACCCCCTTTCTGGAATTGTCCAGCCTCGCGGGAAATATGGACTATGACGGAGAGGCTCCCGGTGCCAGCATCATTACGGGCCTGGGGATCGTTTCTGGTCGGGAAGTTCTTATTCATGCTGATGATTCCTCCGTAAAGGGGGGGGCATGGTATCCATTATCAGTTAAGAAAATCATCCGCTGTCTGGATATTGCCCTGGAAAACCATATCCCTGTCATTCATCTGTGCGACTCCGCCGGTGGATTTCTGCCACTGCAGTCCGAAGTCTTCCCCGACCGTCATATGGCGGGTCGCATTTTTAGAAATCAGTGCCAGTTGTCCAAGCTGGGGATCAAGCAATTGTCTCTGGTCTTTGGTCAATGCACGGCGGGTGGGGCGTATATTCCCGCCCTATCCGACTATAATGTCATTGTTCAGGGCACAGGCGCAGTGTTTCTGGGCGGTCCCCCGCTGGTCAAGGCCGCAACGGGTGAAGAAGTTGGCGTTGAGGAATTAGGGGGAGCTGCGATGCACACCTCTATCAGCGGCACCTGCGACTATCGCGCAGAAACAGAAGACGAAGCCATCGCCATTGGACGGGAAATCGTCGCGCAATGGGAACATCCAAAGAAATGGGACTGTCAGCGGGAAGAACCGGTCGAACCGTATTATGATCCCACTGAGTTATACGGCATTCTGCCCGATGACATTAAGAAGGGCTTTGACATACGCGAGGTGATCGCCCGCATCGTCGACGGCAGCAGGTTCCACGAATATCAACCGGATTATGGCACGACTTTGATTTGTGGTTACGCCAACATCTGGGGCTGGAAGGTTGGTATTCTGGGCAATAACGGTGTTCTGTTCAATGATTCCGCCCTGAAAGGGGCGCATTTCATGGAATTGTGCAATCAGAACAACACGCCGCTTGTCTATCTGCAGAATATCACCGGCTATATGATCGGAAAAGAATATGAACGATTGGGCATTACGAAAGACGGCGCAAAAATGATCATGGCGCAATCCTGTTCCCATGTGCCCAAATTCACTGTGATGTGCAATGGGTCTTTTGGCGCTGGAAACTATGGCATGTGCGGGCGGGCCTTTGACGCGCGATTCCTGTTCACCTGGCCTAATCATCAGATTGGCGTAATGGGGGGAGAACAGGCAACCAACACATTGGCAGATGTCAAAATTGCCCAGATGCGCCGCAATGGGGAAGAAATTGATGAAGCGGTGATCGAAGAATTACGCAAAACCACCCGCGCCGCCTATTCGGAGCAATTATCTGCGTATTATTCAACATCACAAATCTGGGACGATGGCATTATCGATCCGGTCGACACGCGAAACGCCCTTGGTATGGCGATCACCAGCGCATTAAATGCCCCATTGGCCGATCCGGGCTATGGCGTGTTCCGTTTTTAGAGAATGCACAATGGCAAAGACGGTCGACTTCTATTTTGATTTTGGATCACCCTATACATATTGCTGCCTGAACGAGGTTATCGGGTTGGGAGCGGCGCATGATTGCACATTTGTCTGGCACCCCATTCTTCTGTGGACGGCGCGCAAGCATTTTGGGATGACCCCACCGATGGAAGACGGCCCTAAGGCGGCCTATATCCGCAAAGACATGGAACGGTCCGCTGCATTTTATGGCGTGCCTTTCACTTTTCCCCGGACTTTTGGAAAATCAACCCATATCGCTGCACGGTTATTCTATGGGATACGACAATCCCATCCTGGTCTGGAAACCGATTTTGCCGTAATGGCGTTTAAGGCCCATTTTGCTTCAGGTCTTGATATCAGTGACGCTGCAGTATTGATCGAATTATGTGCGGATTTAAACATCCAGGCGCAAGAAGCACAGACCTTGCTATCCGCGCAGAACTCTAAAGATTCTCTGATCAGAGCAAATCAGCGTGCCATCGAGCTAGAGGTTTGGGGAGTACCCTTTTTCATTTTCAAGGGCGAGAATTTTTTTGGCGCAGACCGGATGCCACAACTAAAGTGGCGCCTGGCACAACAACAAGCGGGGAACCCATGACCTATCAAGATCTAACCGTAGAGATTGACGGCGCCATCGCCACGATCTGCGTAAACCGACCAGAGAAACTGAATGCCCTGCGTGATCAAACCGCAGATGAATTGATCGACGCGCTGCATTCCCTGGAACAAAGCGCTGGGGTCAAAGTTGTCATTCTGACCGGAAATGGGCGGGCCTTTGGCACAGGCTATGACCTCTCCACCGTGGATTTGGATGCGGGCTGTGATTTGTACACGGTACTGGAGGATCATTTCAATCCACTGATCTTGGCCCTGAGGCGCAGCCGATTGCTGATCATATCACGGGTCAATGGTCCCTGCGCCGGTGTATCGGTCGGCATCGCGCTGGCCTGTGACATCGTCATCGCCAGTCAGGATGCGTATTTCCTGGAGCCCTTTTCACAGATTGCCCTGGTGCCCGATGGCGGCAACACATTCTTCTTCCCCGCAGCGGCAGGACGCACACGCGCAATGGCCGCAATGTTGATGGGCGAGAAGATATCAGCACAAGACGCCCTGACATGGGGGCTTGTCTGGCAGGTACATCCCGCTGACATGTTGGATGCAAAGGTTCAGGAAGCCGCGACCAGAATTGCCCGACTGGCCCCAAACGCCATCAAAAGAACCAAACAATTGGTCAATACCGCCTGTGAAACCGGCCTGGCTGCGCAGTTGGACCTGGAGCGAGATTATCAGGGCGAGCTTGGGGGCTCCCCAGAAATGGTTGCAGCCATTTCCCGCTTCGTCAAAGGTGGCAAAAGCCAATAACCGACGACCCTAACCAAATGGAGGCCATCATGGCAGAATCAGTTGTAATCTTAAGCGGCGCCCGCACAGCAATCGGGTCGTTCGATGGCAGCCTGAGCAACATCCCACCCATCGAACTGGGGGCAACGGCGGCAAAGGCCGCGATTGACCGCAGCGGCGTAGATGCCGAAGAGATCGATCAAGCTGTCTTTGGGAACATCATCCATACCGAACCGCGCGACATGTATCTGTCCCGCGCGGTTTCCATCGCAGCCGGGGTGAAACTGGATACCCCTGCCCTGACCTTGAACCGCCTGTGTGGCTCTGGACTGCAGGCTATCATCAGCGGCGCCCAATCGATTATGCTGGGCGATGCATCGACAATGCTGGTCGGGGGCGCGGAATCGATGAGCCGATCCCCCCATGCCACACGATCTATCCGAACCGGCCATAAAATGGGCGACCTTGCCTTCACCGACATGCTGATTGGCGTTTTAAGCGACCCTTTCGATGGGGCGCATATGGGGGTGACAGCAGAAAATGTTGCAAAAGATAAGGGGATCAGCCGTGAAACCCAGGATAAGATAGCCGTAGAAAGCCATCGTCGGGCCATCAACGCCATCGACAAGGGCTTTTTCAAAGACCAGATCATCCCGATTGAAGTGAAATCACGGCGCGAAACCGTCTCCTTCGACACGGATGAACATCCCCGCCGGGATGCGACGCTGGACGGAATGGCAAGCCTGCGTCCGGTTTTTCAAAAGGATGGATCGGTTACGGCAGGCAATGCGTCCGGTATCAATGACGGGGCCGCCGCCCTGGTGCTGATGTCGGAAACAGCCGCCCAGAAAGCCGGTCGCACCCCCCTGGCGCGTATTGTTGGATATGCGCATGCCGGTGTTGATCCAACACGCATGGGCATTGGCCCGGTGCCGGCCGTTCGGCGCCTATTGGAGCGAACCGGGCTAAAGATTGAGGATTTTGATGTCATTGAATCCAACGAGGCTTTTGCCGCACAGGCCTGTGCGGTGGCCAATGAGTTGGGATTCGACCCTGAAAAGCTGAACCCCAATGGCGGGGCCATTGCACTGGGTCATCCCGTCGGGGCGACAGGCGCTATTCTGACCGTCAAAACAGTGTACGAATTGCGCCGCACTGGAAAAAAACTGGGGCTGATAACAATGTGCATTGGCGGTGGTCAAGGCATCGCCATGGCAGTTGAATCGCTGGCCTAGAGCGTTTCCGAACTATCAGGGTTTCTGTTTCCGTTTCAACGGGCTGTGTGCGGCGGCGGGATGGGATTTTTCCTGCTTTTTATCCATCGCTCTGGCGGGTTTGGGTTTGAACATTTTGCCCTTCAGCTTTTTCGGCGTTTTGCTCCAGGGGCGCTTGTTATCGGATTTTTCCGACTTGCGATCCTGCGGGGCGTGGTCGGGGGAGTCCTTGGGTGGTGCGTGCCGGGCCTTTTCCTGGCGCGGCGGCGCCCCCAGGGGCTTCACATGACCCTGTGCAGGCGGGACAGATGGAGCCGCGACAGGGGGCGTCGGTCTGGATGTCACCGCAGAGGACGACGATACGCCGGATTGTTTGCGCGGCGTCCGTGCCGGGCGGGATGATCCCCGATCTGATCCCCGGCCTAATCCACGACCCGGGGCATTTTGCACCGGTGGCGCGCCTTCCAGACGGATCACTGATATCGACTTTTCCAATGTCCCGTTCGGACCCAGGCCTCGCAGAAACTGATCAACGCAATGGGGGGCTAATTCTACATAGGTGATCCGGGGTTGGATACGGATCGGGCCAATATCTGCCTTGGTCAGATTGCCCGCCCGGCATAACAGCGGCAACAGCCAGCGCGGCTCTGCCGATTGTTCTCGCCCGACTGAGAGTGAAAACCAAACCCCATCTTTGAAGTCATCCCGTTGCTTTCGGTTCTGTTCTGGCACGGGGGCGACATCCTGCAATTCTTCAGGGGCGGCCATGGTTGAAAGCTGCTGGCGTATAAAAGCACCGGCAATCTGTTCCGGGCTGTGTCTGGCCAATAATTCCTGGGCGAATTGCGCTTCGCTTTCGCTCAAGACTTCGGTCAAGGACGGGTCAGACAACAAGCGTTCGCGATCCCGCGCAATGACATCATCCGCGGTCGGCGGTGTTTCCCAGGTGGCCTTGATCGACGCATTGTCCAACAACCGCTCTGCCCGTCGGCGCGCATTCTGGGGCACGATCAGCGCGCAAACACCCTTGCGCCCGGCCCGACCGGTGCGGCCGCTTCGATGCAACAGGGTCTCACTGGTCTTAGGAATGTCAGCATGGATGACCAGTTCCAGATTGGGCAGATCAATCCCCCTGGCGGCAACGTCGGTTGCGACACAGACCCGGGCGCGGCCATCGCGCATTGCCTGCAACGCATGGGATCGCTCATTCTGGCTCAGCTCCCCCGACAGGGCGACAACGGCAAAGCCGCGATTATTGAAACGGCTGGTCAGATGATTGACCGCCGCGCGGGTAGCACAAAAAACCAGGGCATTCTTGGCATCAAAAAAGCGCAGCACATTGATGATGGCGTTTTCCTGATCCTTTGGCGCGACCATCAGGGCGCGATAGTCGATGTCCAGATGCTGTTTCTGTTCCGAAACAACATTGACCCGGACAGCATCGCGCTGATAGCGCTTGGCCAATGTCTCAATGGATTTCGGCACGGTCGCGGAAAACATCAAAGTGCGTCTGTCCTTTGACGCCGAATCCAGTATGAATTCCAGATCATCCCGAAAGCCCAGATCCAGCATTTCATCCGCCTCATCCAGGACCACAGCTTTCAGCCCGGATGGATTGAAGGAGCCGCGTTCTATATGGTCGCGCAGACGACCCGGCGTGCCCACGACGATATGGGCACCGTTCTGCAGCGCGCGACGCTCGTCGCGCATATCCATTCCCCCAACGCAGGACGCGAAGGCCGCGCCAGTCATTTCGTACAGCCATTGCAGTTCACGTTTGACCTGTAGTGCCAATTCACGGGTTGGCGCGACGATCAGCGCTAAAGGCGTCGATGCACGCGCGAAACGATCCGCGCCCTCCAGCAGGTCACCCGCCATCGCCATTCCGAAAGCGATTGTCTTGCCCGAACCGGTTTGCGCTGAAACCAGCGCATCGGCCCCCACAAGAGCTGGGGCCAGCACCGCGTTCTGGACCGGGGTCAGTGTTTCATAACCGCGCTTCGTCAACGCCTGTGCCAGCATCGGAACGACGCTTTCGAACCCTATCATTATATCTCTTTCAGTGTGTTGGTCGGTCCAACATCTGCATTACCGTTAAGGATGCGCGCAACTGCGCAATCCAGGGCATGACCGAACTGCCCTGATCAGCGGTCTTGTACGGCGTGTCAGGCCCGGCGTAAAGCACCACAACAATCCGCCGCGAATCGCACCAGGCTTTTGACGTCGCAAAACAGGGTGGCGTTATATGCCGCAGATCACGCAGCCTTAAGCGCGGCCACCGCCTCTTGAACGGCCCTGGCGATTTCGACGGCATTTGGCGTATCAGAATGGATACAGACGGTTTCCGCCCGAACCTGCAAGGAAACGCCATTGACTGAGGTCGTTGTTCCACTGATCGCCGCATCGACTACGCGCTTAGCCGCGACTGCAGGATCAACCGCGTGGTGTTCCCGCGTGATCAACAGCCGACCGTTATCATCATAGTCCAGGTCGGCAAAGAATTCGGCCTGGAATTCAAGCCCCCGCGCGCCATAGACGGTTTCATGCAGTGTATTGGCAAGACCGAGCACCGGCACCTTATAAACATCCGCAGCATCCGCAACGGCGTGGGCAATATGCTCCATCCGCGCGGCCATACCGTATAAGGCACCATGGGGCTTTATATGGGACAGGGGCATGCCTGCCTGATCCAGGAAGCCCTTCAGCGCGCCGATCTGATACAGGATGATATTTGCCATCTCTTCGCGATCAATCTTCATTTCGCGTCGCCCAAATCCCGCCAGATCCGGCAAAGAGACATGCGCGCCAACTTTCACACCATGCTGCTGCGCAAGGTCCACCGTGCGGCGCATATGATTGGGATCAGAGCCATGAAACCCACAGGCAACATTGGCTTGGGAGATGAAGGGCATAACCCCTTCGTCATCCCCCATTTTATAGAGGCCGAAACTCTCCCCCATGTCACAATTGATTTCCACAGACATAAATTTGATCTCCCCAAAAGATTACCGATCAATAGAAAGCGCCTGTTTCAGGCTGGCGTCCAGCGCGTCGGACCAACTGGAAATTGCCTGTTTTTCCTCCAGTACCCGTAATCCTTCTTCGGTGATGCCACCCGGTGTCATCAGATCATCCAACAGGTCACGCGGGGGGCGTTCGCTGCTGTCGATGATAACAGCGGCGGCGGCCTGAACCATTCGGGCGGCAAGCTGCCGGGCGGCAACAGGTTGCAACCCCTGGCGTTCCGCCCAACCCGATGCCTCCCCAATAAAGGCATAGGACAGGGCGTAATAGGCCCCGAAGATACTGGCCGTCCCAAATTGTGATTCATCGTCAAAAGGATGCGCAGTGCCAATGCGGTTAAAGATATCGGCAACCATTGGATCATCAGGGAAAAAGGCTGTTGGGCTGTGACAAATCCGGCTGGCGGCGATGGGCATCGCGCGCACCGCCATCGCCGGCGCGACGGCGGGTTGGAAAGACTTCAGGCTGATACCTGCTGCAATGGAAACGACACGCTGTCCCTCGCGCCAGGGCAATCCCTGTGCGCTGGTGGCGATATCCCCCGGGCGGGTGGCCAGAAATACCAGGTCAGATCCTTCAACAACTTCCTGGTTGCTGGCGGCGACATCACAGCCAAAACGCTCCGCTAATCCAGCGACCCGCTGTGCATTGCGCGGCGACAGGATTGTTGGCGTCTGGGTGGCGGCCAATCCTTCCGCCAGACATTCCCCCAAATAACCAACTCCGATTATACCCACGCGAATCATCACTCTCTCCCTCTTATCGCTGCGGCCAGTTCGGACAGGGGGCCGTAAAGGTCCTCAATAGACCGACAGACAAACGCCCCCTCAGCTGCGATTTCACCGCTGACATCAACCGGAAGATTGGTGTTGGAGTCTGCCGGGACTTCATTGAGTTTTCCCCCCACAAAAACAGGGATATACAAATCCCTTGCGGCGAGTTCGGCCTTAAGAGACCGCATAAAACTGAGTGCCACACCGTTATACGTACTCAGGAATATGGCGTCGCTGCCCCGGGCAGCTTCTGCCAATTGATCCGGATCGGTGCTGACCTCTCCATCGATGGTCTCTATGCCCAGTTCCGAGAAGACTTCCTCCAGAAGGCGTTTGCCATATTCATGGACATCGGTGGTGGCGGTCACCACCCGCAGACCCGATGTTGCAAAACAGGCCCGGTCTGCATCAGACAAGCCGGACAAGGCTTGTGCGGCCCGATCGGAAATCTCTTTCAGGACGGGGGATGGTTGTATCGGAACATGGCCGTTTGGTGCGGAGATATCTTCCCTGCCCGGCCCGAATGCCTGTTCCAACCGCTTGGCCCCGATGCGACGCAGCGATAGAAAAAGCTCGAACGGGTCCTTGATATTGATGCCCGCCTGATCCAATCCGGTCAGCACAGCATCCTTAAACCGCTCCGCCCCTTCAATCATCCGGTCCGCCAGCAAATCCGCCTGTGTCACATCAATCAGGCTTTCCATCCCCTGTGACCGGCGGATCATTTGACCACAGAAAATTTGTGCCGCGACGACTTCTTCTATATCGGGAATTCGCATTGCCTCTGTAATCGGAACCGGGTTGATCGCATGACCGGTCGGGCCCGCCAATTGCGCCTGAATATCCACCATCAGATAGGCACCTAAGGCCGCGTAATTGGCCGCTTCATTCTCCCCAAAACCCGTCGTATTCCCATAGACCATGGTGCCTGGTGATCGGGAAACACGACCCAGCGCACGCTGAAAGGCAAACCGGGCCAGCGGGCCGGAAAAGGTATGCCCATAGCAATGACTGGCATGCCCCCCCAACAAATCATCAACGATATATATTTCCAGCATCACCGCGCCCAGGGCAGAGGCCAAGTCACTGAACCGCGCAGCAAAGCCATCATCGATATTGGAATGAATAAGCACCGGTTGTGGCTGGGCCGCCGCCAGCGCGATTGCAGCAACGGTGGCACGGGTTGTCGCCACATCGTCATGCCAGCCGGGCAATTCAAAGGTGAAATACTGGCCCAAATTACCGATTGAGGTCGATCCAACGCGCAAGGCCGCCACCGTATTTTCCAGCGCTGAGGGCATGCCGATGACGAAATCCCCAAAATGCGGCGCCACCGGTGCGGCATTGGCCAGCTGTGCGAAATCATCGCTGTCATGCAGGATCAAACCGGTTCCCTTTGGTCGCCCGGCGCGCTGATCCTTTGGATAGCCCATGGACCAGTCCAGGCATATTCCATAGCGATCCACCCGGAATCCTGCGGCCGCGACATCGTGATGGATTGTTCGTGCCGCTTCAATGCTGCGCTGCAGGCTGCGATAGCCGATTTGGGCATGCTGCATGATCCGACCCTGGCCTGCCTCGCGTTGCTTGAAATCAGCTTCACACCCGACACCCTGTTCTTTCAGAAAGGCAGAGTCGCCGATTGTGACAGATGCGGCGTGGGCCTGCCCTTCGGCCACCACGTCTTTGAAACAGGGCAGACGTGTCTCTGGTAAAATCTTATCGCGATGAAATGATGTCATTGTGCGCCCCATGCACCCATGCTGTTTTGGCGGTCAGCCCTGAAACACGCCAACAATAGGGGCCCGGTTCTGACAGTGCAAATGACCTTCCCCCAATTTCGCTCCCCCTTGATTACATTGAGACGCGCCAGGCGTCATCTGTAACCACCGTCGCAGCACTTGTGCCCATCCCCCCTGTTCCTTTGAGGGTAAAAACAAGAGATCATTGGGACGGAAACCTTGGCAATTCGGGGCCGGACTGCCTAACATTCAGATATTAAGTATCCCAACCGACAGCAAAATCGGAGATCCCATCGTGAGCCAATCCATCCTATCCGACAAAGAACTGGCACAATTTCAGGAAAAGGGATGGATTGTGCCGAAATGGGAACTGCCCCAGTCCCTGATCGCGGACATGCGCCAGGAATATGCCACACTTTTGGAGCGCAACAGTCATCTAAAGTCAGATATCATGATGGCCCCGCACCAAACCAATGGCGGATCTATGGGGGTTGTCGGATCCAAGAAGTGGTTGGAATTTGCCACCCATCCAGAATTGATCAAAATTGCGCAACAGTTGATCGGTGACGATATCATCCTGTGGGGTACAACAATCTTTGGTAAGCCGGCATTCAGCGGCAAGGAAACCCCATGGCATCAGGACGGGGAATACTATCCCATCAAACCCCTTGAGGTTTTGACCGTCTGGATTCCCCTGGACGATGTAACCCCGGAAAATGGCCCGATGGAATTCATTCCCGGCTCTCACAAGGCCCACAAGCTCTATAGCCATTCCTGGATTGAGGGCGAGAACAAAACCATCAACCTGACATGTGACCCTGAACACTATGACGTTGCCACAGCAGAGCCATTATTGCTGCGCGCCGGGCAGGTTTCATTTCATGATGTGTATATGATCCATGGATCGAAACCCAACACCACAGATAAGCGCCGCGCAGCCTTTATCGTGCGCCTAATGCCTGCAACCAGCTTTTATGATCATGCGCTGGGCGCAGAAACCGGTAAGAAGCATCCCGCCCAGGGATATGGCGTTCGTCCGCTGTATCTGGTCAGCGGTACCGATAAGGCAAACAATAACTTCAGTATCGGTCACTGATTCCCACGGCGTTACAGGTCTTGGCGTCATAACCGGGAAATGTCTGGCGCTTTACCAATATCCCGGCCTCCTCAGGGGCCCCCAACGCCATCATGCAGGCAATCCTGACCAGATCATCCAATTGCTTTTGGGAACGCCGAAGGCGATTGGTTACAATCAAGCCGTCGAATGTCAAAATGACAAATTGGGAAAATTCTGTATTGCGTCCCAACAAGGCGCGGCGATCTGCGGGAATACAATCCTGCAGCATATCATTCAGTCGATCTTCCAGATATAAAGCCGCATTCTGGCTTTCGACATCGCCCGGCGAAGACATCGCGACGCCATGCACAAAATTCGCGGCAAGATTAAAGTTGGCCGCGGGAATGTTCCCCCATAATGCGTATAGAATATGTTCCAGCTTGCTTCTGGGATCTGTGATTTTCTGGGTTTCCCTTTCCAGCTTATCCATTTGTGCAACCAGCCAAGGCTGCAGAACCGCCCAGAACAGATTTAGCTTTGAGGGGAAATAAACATACAGGCTGGCGGGAGAAACGCCCGCTTCACGGGCAATATCCACAAGCGACGTCGCAGCATAATCCTTTTGAGAGAACAGATCAAAAGCGGCCCGCATAATGGCGTCCCGTACGATTGCTTTCTTAACCTGTGCCATTCCTGTGTCCTCCATCATCACGTGACTCAAGATGAACCAACCGCACCGATACCATGAGTGGCGCGGAGTTAACGGCGTGTGCTTTCTTCATCCGGCTCTTCATTCAGGGCCCGCCATGCATCACCATCCAGATCAGTATATTGACCGGATTTCAGGGACCACAGGAATGCCAGAAGGCCGATCAGGCCCAGCACCAAAGCGGCAGGTATCAGGATCACAAGGATGCTCAACCGACCTCTCCCGCAATCTCAGTGGAAACACGCGCCCCTGGGTGAGGATGTCCGACAGACACTTCGCGGGGGGATTTACCGCGCACTGATGGCAGATTCAGGCGCAATGCATTGGCGATCACCAGACAGGAAGAGGCCGACATCGCAATCGCGGCAACCAACGGCGTGGCAAATCCGGCAACAGCCACCGGAACCGCGATCAGATTGTACACCACCGCCAGTCCAAAATTCTGATAAATCAATGTGCGGGCCTGGCGCGAAATTGTAATCGCCATCCGCACCGCATCCAGGCTGTTGGACAGAAAGACAAATCCAGATGCACGCCGCCCGACATCTGATGCCGTAGAGGGCGCAATGGATGCGTCGGCCGCATTCAGCGCCGGTGCGTCATTGATGCCATCGCCCACCATCAACACATGATACCCGTGTGATTGCAGTGCTTGAATCCGCTCAATCTTGTCGGCGGGGCTCATCCCCGCCTGAGCCTGAGAAATATCCAGAGTGTCGGCAATAAGCGCCACCTTGGCAGCAGAGTCACCAGACATCACTTCTGGCGCGAAACCCCGGTCGCGCAGCCAAGCGACGGTTTCCACCGCACCGTCCCGGATTGTTTCATCGAAATAGTACAGATCCAGGGCGCATCCATCGCGGCTGAATACAACGCTGTCCTGACCGTCGTCCATTCTGTCCTTCAAGGCCCAGGATGCCTTCCCCAGACGATAACGGCTGCCATCGCATTCCGCTTCTATGCCTTTGCCTGGTTCTTCCCGCACGCTTTCCCACGGTTCCTGTTCCACAACCAACGACAGGTCTTCGCAGGCCGCCACCAAAGCCCGTGAGTAAGGATGCCGACTGACCATTGCCAAAGATCCTGCACGGCGCAGTACTTTAGGATTATGGCGCTCTGCCTGGCGAAGGGCCGGGTTCCCCGTTGTCAACGTGCCGGTCTTATCGAACAGAACCTTATCGACCTGTGCCATTTTCTCCAGGGCCGACCCGTCGCTGAGCAAAATTCCCTGACGCGCCAACCGACCGGCGGCGACGACCTGCACAATCGGCACAGCAAGGCCCAAGGCGCAAGGGCAGGTAATGATCAGCACGGCAATGGCTGTAAAGATAGCGTGATGCCAGTCACCCGTTGCAATGACCCAGCCGATGAATGTCAGCAAGGCGGCCAGATGCACGGTGGGTGCATAAATCGCCGCAGCTCTGTCGGAAATACGCCGGAACCTTGGCTTTGCGCTTTCCGCGGCTTCCAACATAGAAACCATTTCAGCCAGAAAGGATTGCCGTGCAAGGCGTGTGGCCCGCAGGATAACCGGTGCCCCAACCGCAAGGGCGCCGGCGGGAAAGGCTTTGCCTGGTTTCGCGACAACTGGATCACTTTCCCCGGTCGCAATCGCACAATCCACCTCTCCGTCCCCACTGACAACGATACCGTCAACCGGCAGGTATTGACCGGGGGCGACAAACAAGATCATGCCTGGTACCACTGCATCCAATGGCACCCAATCGCGGCTTCCATCCTCTGCGATCACGGTCGCGCCGCTGGGTGCCATACGCCCCAAACTGGCAACAGCACCGCGCGCCCGTTCACGCATCACATGGTCCAGCACACGCCCGATCAACAAGAAGAACAGCAATGTTATCGACGCATCGAAATAGGCATTTTCGCCATGATTGGAAGTCTCATACACACTCATCCCCAGTGCCAGTATGACGGCCAGAGAGATCGGAACATCCATCGTCAAATGTCCGGCCTTTAGTGCACGCAGCGCTGGCCGAAAGAAGGGCTGACCGGCATATCCAACGGCTGGAATGGCGATCAGGGCCGAAATCCAGTGAAACATGTCCCGGGTCGGACCTTCCGCCCCGGACCAGATGGAGACGGATAACAACATGACATTGGCCGCAGCAAATCCAGCAACGCCCAGGGACAGCAACAACCGACTGAGCGTATTATCCTTGCGCGCCGTCGACCCGTCATCCAAATGCGCCTGGTACCCCAGCCCTGCCAGCGCATCGAAAACCGCATCAGGATCCGCATCCTGCCGCGTCCAATGGACAACGACCCGTTTGGCCGACAGATTGACCCTGACATGTTTGACACAGGGCAGCGCCCCCATTGCCTTTTCAATGGCCGCCAGACAACCGCCACAATGCATCTCGGGGACGAAAATATGGGTTTCCAGCAAGCCATCCCCGACATTGGTGCTGGCAAACAAGACCTCATCCCGGGACGGGTAGCCGTCGGGCCTGCCCGATGGGCTTTGTTGGGATATCTGCGTAGGGACACAACAACTCATTACTGCGATGCTCCGACATCCGTATTCTTGACGGTGAAGCGATAGCGTTTCATCCAATCGGCCTGACCCGGGATTTCGACCCGCACATCCGCCGCCCAAACCCCCAAAGCCAATTCATGCCTTAGGGTGAATTGACCGTCAGGCGTGGTCACAAGACGGACCTCATGATCCTGTTGTTCCGCCACCGGACGACGCAAAACAACATGTACTGTTTCGGCTTTTACCGGCGTGCCAGCGGCGTCGGTCAATCGCAGGGTCAGAATACCGTTTTTATAGGTGAATTCATCTGACCACCCCAGGCTGGCTTGCTTTCTCTCGTTGGCCAGATGCTCATTGAAATGCTGGCTGGCGACATAGGAATTTTTAACCACCAACCCGGTCCAACTGTTACTGGCAAAATAAGCCAGGGTCAGATTCACAATGATGGTGACACCGAAGAACACCACCAGCACCCCCAGCATATGCCAACCCGTAAAGTGTCGCGATTTCAGGGTCAGTGTCGTCATTTTATCTGTCTCCTGCTTCAAAGCGTGCTTCATATTCGGCCCGTTCAGACCCGAAGATATCCTGTGCGATGAATTCAAAACCAATTACAGGGTCCGTCAGTAGTTCCGGTTTCACCCGTATATAGACCCGCTGGCTTTTCAATGTGTCTGGTTCAACATCGATATAAAACACATCCACCGTATGACCCGATGTGCCAGGAAGGGACATTTCGGCACCTGGCAATCCTGACAGGGTAACCCGCACAGTGCGGGGTTCCGGCATCATGTTCAGAATTTTCAGGGTATAGCCGTTTCGGATATCCCCATTGGCCAAAGTCACGAATAACGGGTTGCGATCATGCAGAACGTTCATTTCCAACCGGCCCCGATTGGCAACATGATACGACATCGCCAAACCGATCATGGCCCAGACGACGAAATAAGCGATTGTCCTGGGGCGCAGGATAGAGCGGATATTTGTGTGCTTCACAGAATCCGACAAACGCCCATCCGCCTTGCGAACGCGTTCCGGCTGAATGGCATTGTGACCATCGGGCATCGCCATGCGCATATTGTGATTGTAATCCGCCAGCGTTGCATAGGATATCAGGCCCCGTTCCCGACCGACCTTATCCATGACAGAGTTACAGGCATCGATACACAAGGCACAGGTGATGCATTCCAACTGTTGCCCATCGCGAATGTCGATCCCCATCGGACAGACGGCGACACAGGCATTGCAATCAACGCAATCGCCAATTGATTTCCCTTCCTCCGCCGACCGTTTTTGGTGGCGTGACCGGGGTTCACCGCGCCAATTGTTATAGGTGACGGTTAAGGAATGTTCATCCAGCATTGCCCCCTGAATGCGCGGCCAGGGGCACATATAAGTGCAGACCTGTTCCCGCATCAGGCCACCTAAAACATAGGTCGTGGCGGTCAGAATACCGACTGTCATATAGGCGACTTGCGGGGCTTCCCCAGCAAGGAACTCCATTGCCAGGGTCGGTGCATCGGCGAAATAGAAAATCCAGGCACCCCCGGTCGAAACCGCGATCAAAAGCCAGATAGAATGCTTTGTTGCCCGTTTCAGAAGCTTTGAGGCGGATAAGGGTTCTTTATCCAATTTGATGCGCTTGTTGCGATCACCCTCAACAGCGCGTTCGACGACCAGAAACAGATCAACCCAGACGGTCTGGGGACAGGTATAGCCGCACCAGGCGCGCCCGACCGACGATGTCACCAGGAACAACCCGATCCCTGCCATCACCAACATGCCGGCGACGTAGTAAAATTCCTGCGGCCAAATCTCAATGAAGAAGAAGTAAAAACGGCGGTTCGCCAGATCGATCAAAACCGCCTGATCCGGTGCATAATCCCCCCGATCCCAACGCAGCCAGGGGGTTACATAGTAAATTCCCAACGTGATCGCCATGACGAACCACTTAAACCGCCGGAAGGTGCCTTCCGCCCGCTTGGGATGAATTTTCTTGCGGGCGGTGTAAAGCGGCTGTTGCTTGTCGCGCCGATTTACCGGTTCGACATCATGAATAGGCGCAAGTGGTTCACCAGACATACTCATAAAATCATTCACCCCCACCCAGGGAATGAACATAGACGCTGAGCTTCTTGACTGTCACATCGCCCAAACGATCCATCCAGGCGGGCATAACGCCATGCTTAGGCTGTTGGATTTGCGATGCGATGGCATCGGTATCAGAGCCATACAGCCAGACCGCATCGGACAGATTGGGCGCCCCCAAATCCTGGTTTCCCTCTCCGGCTTCTCCATGACAGGCCGCACAGTTATCCGCAAAAAGCGTTACCGCCGCTTCCGCAGAGGCCGCATCATGGTCCTGGCCGGACAAGGATCGAACATAATTCGCCAGATCCCGGATCTCCGCCGCCGACAGAATTCCATCACGACCAAAGGCGGGCATTTCAGACAGGCGCGTGTCCTCGTCCTGATCATAACGAACACCATGGGCGATGGTGGTATAGATCTGATCGACCGATCCTCCCCATAGCCAGGCATCATCATTTAGGTTGGGATAGCCGACAAATCCCTGTGCGCCCGACCCATGACATTGCGAGCAATAGACCTTGAAAGCCGATGCGCCACCCGCAATCGCGAAACGCTCAAGCTCCTCGTTATTCGCAATTTCCGTGACATCAATGGATGCTAATTGTGCAACAAGCTGGCTGTTGGCGTCGGTTGCCGCCTGCAATTCCGCCGCCACTTCTGCACGACTGGAATATCCACTGATACCCTTCGTGGCCTCATTGACCAGAGGAATCGAGGGATAATAAATCGCATAGCCAATTGCAAAAACGATACAGCCATAGAAGGTCCATAACCACCAGCGTGGCAACGGATTGTTCAATTCCTGTATGCCGTCCCAAACATGACCTGTGGTTTCAACGCCACTGATCTCGTCGATATTTTTCTTGTCATCGCCCATCGCTTAATCGTCCTTCAAGGGAATGTTTGCGGCCTCATCTGCCTTCTTCTTGCCGGTTGGCCAGAATGTGTAGGTCAGGATGCCAACGAACAGGACAAACAGGTACACAAGGCCCCAGCTATCCGCGAAATGTCGAAACTCATTGTAATCCATAGCCCTCTCCTTCAGCGGTAGTTCTGGTCGGCCTGGTATGTCGAGAAATCGACCAACGTGCCCAGCATTTGAAGATAGGCAATCAGCGCATCCATCTCCGTAACCCGGTCTGGATTGCCGTCGAAGTCACCGACCACAGCCTTGGGATATCGCGCCTGAACGCCATCCCAGTCGCCATCGGGAGTCGCCTGTGCATACAGGTCTGCCGTGGCATTCTCGATCATCTCCTCGGTATAAGGCACGCCGACCATCTGGTTTGCTTTCAGGCTGTCGGCTGTCAGATCGGATTTCAGATCATTGTCCAACAGGAAGCCATATTTCGGCATCACCGATTCCGGCACGACAGAGCGCGGATCGGTCAAATGCTGAACATGCCAATCATTGGAGTAACGCCCACCAACCCGGGCCAAATCCGGCCCGGTTCGTTTGGAACCCCACTGGAACGGGTGGTCATACATAGATTCCGCCGCCAGTGAGTAATTGCCGTAACGCTCCACCTCGTCCCGGAAAGGGCGGATCATCTGGGAATGGCACAGATAGCACCCTTCCCGGACATAAACGTCGCGTCCTTTCAGTTCCAGGGGAGAGTATGGTCGCACGCCCTCCACTTTCTCGATCGTATTGTCGAGATAGAACAATGGGGCAATTTCAACGATCCCACCCACTGTGACCACCAGAAAGGAGAACACAAGCAACAGAGAAGCGTTGGTTTCCAGTTTTGTATGTTTATCCAGTATAGACATCTCTGGTTTCTCCTATTCCGCTGGCTGCGGCGCGAGGGAAACGAGCGGACGCTCGTCCCGCACCCGGCCACGGATGGTCTGATAGATATTGTAGGCCATGATCAGGGCACCCAGGAGATACAGGCCCCCTCCCAGCACCCGCAGCGCATAGTAGGGATGCATCGCAGCGACTGTTTCTGCGAAGGAATAGACCAGGAAGCCCTGTTCATCATATTCCCGCCACATCAGGCCCTGAGTGATGCCCGAAACCCACATTACAGACGCGTAAACAACGATGCCCAGCGTCGCCAACCAGAAGTGCCAGTTGACCATGCGCAAGGAATACAGCTGTGTGCGGCCCCACAGTCTGGGCACCAGGAAGTACACAGCCGCGAAGGAGATCATGCCGACCCACCCCAAAGCACCTGAATGCACGTGACCAATGGTCCAATCCGTATAGTGGCTTAAAGAGTTGATTGATTTGATCGACATCATCGGCCCCTCAAAGGTCGACATGCCATAGAAAGCCAGCGCCATGACCATCATCCGGATCAGCGGATCGGTACGCACCTTGTCCCAGGCACCAGACAGCGTCATCAGGCCGTTAATCATACCGCCCCAGGACGGCATCCACAGCATGATTGAAAACACCATCCCCAGGGTCTGCGCCCAATCCGGCAGCGCGGTATAATGCAAATGGTGCGGACCGGCCCAGATATACAGGAAGATCAGCGACCAGAAGTGCACGATCGACAAACGATAGGAATAGACCGGGCGACCTGCCTGTTTTGGCATGAAATAATACATCATGCCCAGAAAGCCTGCCGTCAGGAAAAAGCCGACCGCATTGTGACCATACCACCATTGGGTCAGCGCATCCTGCACTCCGGCAAAGGCGGAATAGCTTTTCGATCCCATCAAAGAGACCGGAACCGCCAGATTGTTGACAATATGCAACATCGCCACAGTGACAATGAACGAAAGATAGAACCAGTTGGCGACATAGATATGAGATTCGCGCCGGGTCATGATTGTACCCAGAAAGACCACCAGATAGGCGACCCAGACAACAGTCAGCCACAGATCCACATACCATTCAGGCTCAGCATATTCTTTGGATTGTGTTACCCCCATCACATAACCGGTCGCGGCCAGTACGATGAACAGCTGATAGCCCCAGAACACGAACCAGGCGAGGTCCCCGCCAAACAGCTTTTGGCGCGACGTGCGCTGAACCACCCAGAAACTGGTGCAGATCAGGGCATTCCCACCAAAGGCAAAAATGACAGCGGAGGTGTGCAAGGGGCGCAACCGCCCAAAATTCAGATAAGGTTCAAAATTCAGGTCCGGCCAGGCCAATTGAGCGGCGATGACAATGCCGACCAGAAAGCCAACGATACCCCAGAACAGGGTCGCGATGACACCATAGCGGATCGGCCCATCGATATAGTTAGGCGGTGCATCTTCTGCACCCCGAAGCGGTATTGCCCCCGCATCGGTCGAAACCGACAGAGGCGCACGGTTCAGAAGGAAAAACGCCGAAGCGGTCAGGACAAAAAACAGGATACCGGAATGCGCCCGGAATAAGTCGTCCCGCCCTAACGCCGCCCCGACCAAGGCTAAAACCGCAGCAACGGCTAATGCGATCACGGTTGCAGTATATTTCATATCTCTCACCCTTTTGCGGTAATCAGGCCAACACCGATGCCGACCAGCCCCGCCGCGATAAACTGAGGCTATCCAACATTTCGATTATGCAGCGCCGGAGATGGCGCGACCTTGATCTGGATCAACGTAAAAGAACTTTCTGGCGTTCATTCTGGTCGCTGTTTAGAGAGAAGGTCACTGTATCAAGTGACTGAGAATGCAGGGACAGGGATACCTGAAAGATGTCGCTAACAGACTCAACCGTAATCCAATTGAAACTGGCACAAATAGAGGGGGAAGAGTCCGCCCCGTCTGCCTGTCTGACGGCCATGCGCGTCTATCACGATTTGCTGTTATCGATGTGTGATCGCCTGGAATGCATTGCTGATACCCTGCCGGTTCCGCTGAACACCGCAGAATGTCAGGTCGTCACACAGGATCTTCTGCCATCCATGACGGCATCCCATCACTTCGAAGAAAACAGATTTTTTCGGGACGCTCGCCTTATCCTGAACGGCGGCCGCGCCCTGGACGATGCCATCGCGCGGCTTTGTGAAGAGCACCGGGAGGACCAGTTCTTTGCAGAGGAAATTTGCGAGGAAATGCGCAGTCTGATTACGGGCGGCAATCAGAGGAATGCGGAAGTTACGGGTTATATGCTTCGGGGATTTTTCGGACAAATGCGTCGCCACATCGCATTTGAACGCGACTTCTTATACATTCCCATGACCCAAAAACTGGTCAACCTTTAAGTCAATTGCCAGATATTTCCCGCAAGCGACTTAGATCCGGTATGATTATATGTCGATTGTTTTCGACCCGGATGACGTCTGCTTTACGCATTTTGGTCAATTGACGGCTGACAGTCTCTATCGTCAGCCCCAGAAAATCCGCAATATCTGTGCGTGTCAGGGGCAGATCAAACGTCACCTCGGTGGCGGCGCGTATGTCAATGGTCGGATCAATATGTCGGGCGATCAGATACAGGAAACTGGCCAGCTTCTCTTCCGCAGATTTCCGGCCCAATGTCAGCATCAGGTCCCGCGCCTCGTCCAGTTCTCCCAGGGCCTGACGCAGCAACCGCCGCTCCAACTCAGGTTGTTCCTTCAACATGGCCTCGATGGTATTTTTGGGGAAATAGCACAAAGTAACATTCGATGCCGCTTCGGCACATACCTGGCTTTCAGCATGAAACGGGCGACCTACGAAGTCGGGGGCAAATTGCAGCCCGACGATCTGCTGGCGACCATCGGCCATGGTTTTGCTGAGCTTTACCACTCCATTCAATAGATTTGCGTAGCTTTTCACCGGCTCTTCTTCTGTCACCAGAATAGTTTTGGCCGGGTGCTGCCTGATCGTCGTGTGCCGACTAAGCCGCGTCAGTTCATCAGGAGTCATGGCGCCGCATACACCTTTATGGCGCGCCTCACAGGCCTGACACAGCACTGGCACCGATGAATTATGTATATCCAGGCGTTCTTGATCTGCCATTACACCGCCGCTTTTGTGCTATGAACTCTAACACGAAGCATAATGAAACACCCGCCACAGCTATACAATCCTTGTGATCAGCGACCCCGCTTCAGGGCAAAGGAACAACGCCGACCTGGTGGGACCTTGCATTTCAGGCCTCCAACAGATCGGCGATAAGTCGCTCAGAATCAATCCTTAGTAAACACTGCTGCGGGCAGTAATTGCGTTCTGCAAATTCTCGATCCAACCGTTGTAATTAGTATGAATCGTTGTGCCGTCATATTTCAGATTGGTGCTGTCCTTGTAGTGGATGCTGTAGCGTTCCACATCGAAATTAATGTCGATTACGGCCAAATGTGACCGGATCGGCAAACGGCCCAGAATATGCCCCGGGCCTTGTTCCTGCATCTGCCAACCCAGGCTGGAACCTGCGCTGCTTATCATTTTAGCAGCGGCGTCAAGAGAGGGGGCCGTTGTTGTAAAGGTATCATTTTCAACATTGTAAACGGGGGCCGTTCGGCACGCTGCTAAGGTGCCAGCGAATGCCAGAACCAGTAAAAATCGGATAATGGTACGAGGCATACTTTCCTCCTGTTTTTTTTAATTTGCGAATTTTATCAGTGCGCGTGAACTTGAAATAATTGCCCCTGTCTTACAAGGGGCATTATCCCAAGCGTAACACTCATACCTCTGGCTTCAGGGACCGATACAGCCCATACGGGTTCATACCACGGCGAATCAATGCCCAGGCAACCATCACCACTATCCGGGTGATATCCCGCACCGGCTTAAAGTGGCTAGGGCGAAACACCTCACCGTCATACAGCGCCGGTATTGGTACTGAAATGCTGGGGAAACCCTTATGCGCCGCGGCAATCAGCAATTCGCTTTCGAACACAAATCCGCTGCTGCGCAGCCTGGAAAAATCCATCATGTGCAACAGCGTGATCGGATAGTACCGGAATCCGCTCTGTGAATCCGATATCCGATGGCCTGCGGCCCAGGATATCCAGAAATTCGCGATGCGATTGGCCCGTAGGCGCGATTTAGGGAAATTCTCGGGCTGATGCAGGCGCGATCCGATCACAATCCGATTGCCAGCCACGAACCCTGCTTCTGAAATCTTGCCGATATCCCCCCATTGATGTTGCCCGTCACCATCCAGGGTTACGACGCCCCGGACGCCCAGGGTCATGGCATAGTGAAAACCAGTGATCAAAGCCGCCGCCTTCCCTTGATTTTCTGACAAACGCAGCACGACAACATCCAGTTGTTCCGCAATCAGGGCGGTGTCATCCTGGGATCCATCGTCCACGACAATCACATGCGGCGTCATGCGCCGCGCGCCTGTCGCAACAGCCGCAATTGTTGTGGCTTCGTTATACGCTGGAATAATCACCGCCAGGGCCGAGTTGGGTGCCCACGAGGCTGATTCTAAGGCTAATTCCGTGGCAACGGTCTTAGAGCAACCCATTAAAACCCCTCCCCCTCATCCACTGGGACGGTAGCTGACACAATGTGCAAGTTCAAGTTGATATGCTGGTATCATTCGAATCCAGCATCACGGTGATCTGACCTGACAACAGGCTTCTATGGGGGGCTGAAACAGACTCTTCCTCAATCACGATACGATAGATAAGCGCACCGTTCGACGCCATCAGCCGGATCGCGGAAACCAGCAGGGCACCCTGGTGGTCCGACAGGTATTTGGTATCCACCCGGCAATCCTTAACACTGACCAGATATCCCGCTGCAGATTGGCCCATCAACGCACCATGAACCGCCGCAGCCTGCGCGCCGTATTCTACGCCAGCGATGGCAGGAAGCGTGTCCCTTCTGCGCAATGGATTACCCAAAGAAAGATGGGAAGTCGTGCGGCATTGGACCCCCGTCGCATCCCAGTGCAAAACCTCCTGCAGCAGCACCATCGCCCCGGCATGGGGGATCAGATCCGCGATTGATGTACGGGGAGCATCCATCAGGAAACCTCAACATCCAGAAAATACCCAGATCCCGCTTCCACCACGATACGGGTTGGTGCGATAAATCCTTCCAGCAACGGTATTGCTTTAGCAGGCGGACAATCCTTCCATAAGGTGCGAACATCATCATTGCGGGGCGGGGTAGCGTCCTGCGCCTGACTGTATGTCACCTCCAGGCATGGCCCCAGCCCGGTATCATGATCCGGAGTAAGGACCAGCGCGACACCGAAGGGCGCACCTATCGGGCGCGTCGCATTCAATGGATCTGGAAACGGATAATCAACCGCAACCAGAATAGTGGGTCGTTTGTCCTGCGATACTGTTAACATCGCCTTTAACAATCCCGCACCAAAAGTGTAATCCCCCGCTGCCAGGCTGGTCGATGCCGCATAATTACCAACGCCGATACTCCAATATCCAGCCATCGCATTATGGACTGAGTTGTGGAACTGTGTCGGGGATACAGCTTTTTCAGGGGATGACAGCGCGGTCAGAATAGCATGTGCGACCTGGCCATCGCCCAGGGCACTGGCGAAAACACAATCCATATCCGCCCCGGATAGTCTGGCATCGTCACAAGCGGCCTGTGCAACACTCAGCGCCAGGCGCACCAGGGGGCTGGCCCGGCGGCGTTCATTCGGCGGCAGGACCATCGCCTTGGGCGGCACCAGGGGCTGCGCCTGCCAGCTTTGCGCACCAGACAGGATCGCCCGTGTTTCTGCCCAGGATCCAAAACCAGCGCCCAGTACCGCTATTCCCGCAACCCGCGCTTTCATACTGCCGCCTCCTGGCGACTGAAAATCAGGCTGCAATTGTTCCCACCAAAGCCAAAATTATTCGTCATGACATGGGTCAGCGGCCTTTCCTGACTGACGCGAACAAGGTTGCAACGGGACCGCGCATCGGGCTCTCGCATGTTCAGGTTACCGGGTATAAGACCGGCCTGTAAGCAGATCAGGGCAATCACAGCTTCGGTCCCACCCGCAGCCCCCAATGTGTGGCCAGTCCAGCCCTTAGTCGAACTGCAGGGCACATCCTGACCCAGAACAGCGGCGATGGCGGCATCTTCTATCCTGTCATTTTGGGCACTGCCGGTTCCGTGCATGTTGATGTAGCTGATCTGATCCGGTGCCAATCCCGCCCTGTCCAAAGCTTGTTGCATCGCCAGCCGCGCCCCCAAACCCTCTGGATGCGGCGAGGACATATGATAGGCATCCGAACTTTCCCCGTACCCGCTCAAGACGATATTTGCGCCAGGGCCTGTGCTTTCCTTTTCCAACAGAATGAAGCAAGCGGCCTCCCCAATACAAATACCCTTGCGGGCCCGATCATTCGGGCGGCACGGTTCCGGAGAGAGGAGTTGCAAGGCATTGAACCCCCGCAACGATGTCTCGCACAGGCTGTCGACCCCTCCGACGACGACCGCGTCACACAAACCAGCCGAAATCAACTGCGCCGCATCCACAAATGTCTTTGCACTGGAAGAACAGGCTGTTGAAATCGTGAAATGCGGCCCTTTCAGCGCCAGTCTTTCGCGAACATAATCGCTGAGTGACGCCAATTCGTGGGTGGTACGAAAATTGAAATCCTGAGGCAGGGTGCCATCATCCCGCTTGTTCTGATACGCGGATTCCGCACTGGCGATACCCGATGTGCTGGTCCCCAACAAAACACCGACCCGTGCCGCACCATAGTCCTGTCTGGCACGAGCGACCTGTTCCAGAAAACCTGGTTGCCCCAAAGCCTGTTCCGCAAGCCGGTTGTTGCGACAGTCATACTGCGACAACGCATTGGGCAGCGTGACATCTTCCACCCCATCGACCTGTCCCACAAAGGTATCCAGATCCGGCAGACAACCGTTCAGGCGACGCAATCCCCCCCTATTGTGCCTCAACGCCTGCAGCAACCCACCCACACCTAACCGGATCGCAGTAACGCAGCTATAGGCGGTTACAAAGGGTGATAACGTTCTCACAACTGAATCCTTATTACTCTGCGCAAAGCACGGTCAACAGGTAACTCAAACCAGTGCCCAGGGCCACGGTCATGCCCATTGCGGATAGAACCGGGATGCTGGACGTGGAAAGAATGCCAAAAACTGTCACGGTCGTAATGCAACACAATGTGACAGAACGAAAACCAAAGACCGCCGTTGCTTGGGCGGACTCGGTTCGCGCATGCAGGGCGTCGAGATTGCGATATGCGGGGAAAAACAAGCTGTAATCAACCCCTACACTGGCGATTAACAAAAAAGCCAATATGTGGAACAGATTTAGCGGCACATTAAAAGCCAGCAACAAGGTTGCTGTCAGAACCACCGCCCCAAAAGGCGGCACCGCGACCCGCAAGATCTTCCGTACATTGCGCAACCCGATTATCAGGATCATAAGGCCAATGCCCAGGCCAGCCACTAACAGGGTGACTGCCTGTTCGCGATAATCAGCAATGATTTGACCGGCGACCTGCATCAAATCAATCAGGTCCTGCGTCAAGCGAGGGTCCTGCAATTGAATGGGGGCGGATAGTGCGATGACACCCGCATATCCGCCCGACACAGGCCAGGGCGCCAAAAAGAACGGCCCCAGCGGGCTGTTCGCCAAAGCATCCGCATCTAATGTCTGCATGCTTTTCTGATCAAGCACATCATTGAGGAAAGGACCAAATGTCGCCGTAGAAACAGGCAAGGATCGCGTTGCCGTTTCCAGCCGCGCCATCAGGTCGCGCCGACCCGGCAAGATAGCCTGCCTTGCATGTTGTGCCGCCTGTGTAGGCAGGATCGTCGCGGCTGCAAAATATCGCCCCAACTGACCATTCGCGACGGCCTTATCCAATAGGGGCAGCAATGTCGCCTGACGTTCCAGAACCGATTGTGTATCCGGTCCTTCGATCAGCAGCATCTGCCGTACGTCGGGAAGTTTGAAACTGTGGCGAAGGTCTGCATCCAATTTACGCTCTTCCTGTTGCGCAACATTCAGGCGGGACAGATCCATCTCCCAGATTGGGGTGGTGGATTGCACCGCAAAGCCAACGGCCAGAATGAACAGGACACCAACAGCAATTCGAGCCCTGCTACGCAAATGTGGTCTTAGGCACAGCCAGCGCCAAATCGCCTGCATGTATCCAGGGTCCGGAGAGCACGCGCGATTTCCCACCAGATAAGGCAGGAAAACAAGGCTGCACAACAAGGCCGTAACCACCCCGACAGCGGCCAATGTGCCAATCTGGGCAAGACCGGGGAAGCTGGACCGGGTTAATGCCAAAAGCCCGACTGCCGTGGTTCCGGCCCCGATAATCATTGGGCGTGAAATACGACGTGCAACCGCGCGGGCAGTATCCCCCGGCTGCCGCAACCCCATCAAGTGTATGGGAAAATCAACGGCCACCCCGCTGAGGACTGCCCCAAAGGTCAGGGCGACCCCATGCACCGATCCAAAAAGTGCCTGGGTCACCAAAGCGCCCACCAGGATCCCCAGGCACACAGGCACGCCCGCCAGTAGAACAGGGCCAAGACTGCGGAATGCTGCGAGCAGGATAATCACAACCGCCCCGCCAGCCAGACTGGTCAGCACGGTCATATCCCCTTGAATACGCTGGCTGGCGCGCAGGCCAAACAGACCCGGTCCACTGGCTTCCCAGGTAAGACCTGCCTGTTCCACCGCCTGCCCAATTGCATCCTGGGCCACGGCCTGGGCCGACAAATCCCCAGCCGACGCGTGCAGCCGGGCCAGGATCAGCGCCCGCCCCTCCGCGTCCTGCCAAATTCCCGCCACACGATCTGACCCTTCCTGCCATTGCAGGCCGGATACGACCTGTCGCAAGCGCCCTGTCGGGTCCCTGGGAAAAAGATCCCGGAAGGCCCAGCCGGTAACAGTTGAAAGGCGGTTGATGCTGTCGGTAATGGATTCTTGTAGTCCACGGGTGGAAAAGGCAGATGGCGCAATGTCTGGTCCCAAAAGATATCGATGCGCCAACAGAAAAGCCTGAATATCCGGAGAGAGGAACGGGCGACCATTCTGCACCTGCACAAAGGCCGAATTCTCTCTTAATGCCTTTGTTATCTGGTCGCTGGCCTGCACCAGGTCTTTTGGATTGCTGCCCGTCACCCTGATCATAATAAAACTGCCGGGACGCTGCATCCCGACCGTCAGGGCCTGGGTTTGGGCCGTGCGTTCTGCAGGCAGAAAGAAGGACATATCTGTGACGACACGGACCCAGGATATGGCAAGCAGGGACAGCCCACCCATCACCGCCAGCAGGACGACAAAGGCAACCAACCGGCCCTTGGTAAGATCAGAAATCGGGTTCACGGTACAGAATGCTGCAGCGTCATAATGCTAGTATCCCCGTTTTCCCCCTCAATCTCTATCGTCTCCACAATTCCTTCCGCACCAGCCAGTGTCAGTCCCGGCAGGCTTTTCCGAACAGAATCGTCCAGCGGTACCAAATGCAATTGCCAACCAGAATCAGCACCAGACAGGGTTACATCAAACTGGTTGTCCAAACCGTTCAGATCGCCGGTCAACGTTGCCTTCAGCGCCATCGCCAGGCCTTTAATCAAACCATGATCATTGATATCAAAACGGTGGTGTTCCCCTTCCGCCGTATCAACCTGGACGGTGGTACCGTCAATTACGATACTTTCCTGCATGGGAGAGACAATGTGTTTTTCAATTCGATCGCCCTGACGCAGGACATAGCCTGACAACGTGATCGGCGCATCCAGATAGGAAACCGTCCGTGTTTCCGTAAAAGCCACGCGCCCTTCTGGTGCTTCCGCCAGCGCCTCCCCCAATTGGGTAAGCCCCCAAGCGCCAGGCCAATCCGCATGCAGCGGAGATGCCCCCCCAAAGAACAGGAGCACAAGACATAAAATTTTAAGCCCAAAAATCATAGAAATTGAACCAGTTATAGGGATGGGCACGAACCCAATCTTCCAATGTCCGGACATAGGTATCAACCTCCGTCTGGAAGGCTGTATCACGCTCGCCCGGGCCTGATATATTCCCTTCCGACAAAAGTCTGAATTTTACCTGATAGCGATTGCCACCCAGATAAACGCCGGCGAACATGACAACCGGCGCCTTAGAAACAGCTGCCAGAATCCAGGGAGACACGGGGAAATCAGCCGACTGTCCCAGGAATGGCACCGCGCGGGTCTTACCCTCCATTACAACACGATCCCCTAAAACACCGATCCAGTCACCCTGTTTCAAACATTCATTCACCCGAAGCATGCTGCCGGATTGACCCAATGGGATGATCATTTCTTTCAGATGCGGATTCAACGTATGAAGAATTGCCGAAATCCTGCTTTCCGCGCCGACATGCATCAAAACCTTCAGTTTGAATTCGGGGCGACCGATGGCTAGGGCGCGCATGGCATCGAAACTGCCGAAATGTGCGCCCACCAGCACGGCACCGCGACCCTGCATACGCACCGCATCCAAGGCTTCAAGCCCCTGATACTCAACCTGTAAGAGGTCTGACCTGTCTGTCAGGAAGTAAACCCGATCCAGGATTGTTGAGGCAAAGCATAAAAAATGGCGATAGCTGTCCCCGATGCGCGCAGGCCGATCCAGCGCATGGTTCAGAAACGCCTGTGACTGCCTGCGCTGTCGCGGTGCACAAATCAGGAAATACAGCGCAATCGGATGCAATAATAGCCGCGTCGGTCCGCGCCCCACAGTAACCGCCAACCACGCGATGAAACGGATCAGAAACGGGCTGCCCCTTTCCTTACGATACAACCAGTCTTGTATCTTGGCGTTGCGCCCAAACGCGGTCATTGTTGCGCCGCCGCAAGCTTGGCAGTCATAATTTTTCGCACGCCAACCCGACATGTCACTGTAATCTGATTTTGTCCACGAACCACTGTTACATCACAGGGTTCCCCCCCTTTCAGGGTTGAGTAGAAACGAACCGACTGCACCATGCAGGGCACCTCAAAGTTGATCAGATTCAACATGTAATCCAAGGTTACGACACCCGGCACAATCGGATTACCCGGAAAATGTCCGGGCAAGGCGGGATGATCGACTGGAACTGAAAACCGCATACTGGATCTATCTTCTATCAGGCCCTTTAAGGCCTGTGCCTGCACTTTACCCAGACTTGTCCTGGGAATCTGGTCTGTAAAAATGATCCGCCGGGGTACAAAAGCACTGGGTATTTCCCGGCGCAAGGCATGTTGAATATCATGGGCAGACAGGGTCGGCGCAACAACAACCGCAATCGGGCGCGCTGGCGATCCGGGACTTTCCTCTTTGCCCATCGCAAAAACCCCATCCTTCACGCCTGGCAAGGCCGATAGAATAGCGCTTAATCCCGACATGGACGCACGTTTACCCGCGACCTTGATCATGTCCTGTCCCCGCCCCAGCACCTCAAACCCGCCTTGGGTTAATCGCAGGTGATCTTGCAGGGGCACTGGCGTTTTAAAATGGGGTGCATCGACCAAGGCTTCGGATCCCGAGTCTGCCAGGGTCACAACTGTATCGGCACGCACTGTGTAGGATGTTTTCTGGGCGGTATGTCTGGTTGCGATCATGCCTGTTTCAGTGCTGCCAAAGACCTCTATCACCTGTGCGCCACAGGCTGCCTCTGCGGCAATTGCCAATTCTGGAGCCAGTGAGGCTGTCGCCGTCACAATCCGATAAATCTCTGGCAGGGCAACCTTTTGCTCTATTAAGGCCCGTAAATGAAGAGGTGTTGTGATTAGAACACGGCGATTGGTGACAGAATTCAACACCCGCACGATATCTGCCGGATAGAATGGGCGTTCCTCCAGGATCGTCACCCAGGGGCACCCCAAAGGCAGCAATACGGTGGATTCCAGACCAAACATATGTTGACCGGGAACTGTTGAAATCAGCGTTGTGTGGCACGCATCGGGTACGATGGCATCGCGCCAGGCTGCCATTGCCGCCAGGATAAAATTACGACCGTGACAATGCGCAACCGGTCGTCCCGTTGTGCCCGACGTGTACAATATGACCGACGCATCATCGCGCCAAATGATATCAGGTGCGAATTGTGGTGAATCCAAAGACTCCATATCGACGATAACGGGCGCAAATTCGCGATAGTCTGTTTCATTTGGCGCAGATAAAACCGTGGCGCCCGGGTTATCGGCTATTACCATGCGCACCGCCGATGCAGCCTCATCATTTGGCAGGATCACAGCGCGCCCGACCTGTTGTGCAGCGATCAGGCCCACCATCAAATCCCCGACCCGACGAAACAGAGGAATGACTGGACCCGGTGGCAGAGCGTCAATAACCCGCGCCAGGGCATGGGATCGCCGGGCGATGTCATCCCGACTGATCGGGACACCGTCTCTCAGCACGATTGGATGTATGGTCACTGTGCGATCCAGGTATCAGGACGAAGCAGCGTGCGCAGCGTGTGATAGGGGGTATTCTTGCCCAGATGGTGATAGGCGATACCCCGATAGGCATGCTCCAACAAAAAGATACTGGCGGAAAAAACCGGCATTGCGATATTGACTGTCCAGGACCAGACAGGAAGCGGGGCGAACAGTCCTAACAACAGGGACACAACCGTCATGATTGTCAGCATGACGGTCCATATAACAGTCAGTCGCCGCGTATAAGTTTCCAATTCCGGTGGAAGTGTACCGCGGCTCAAGCGACTGAACCGGCGGATCAAGGGTTCGCGTCCGGGCAACAAGCTGCTGCCGAACATCCACGCCAACCAGCCATGGATCAGAACCGGCGGCAGAGCGACGATATTGGCCCAATCCTTCTGACCTTGCAGGATGATACTCTGAAGGACCAACAAGACCATTATGATCCCGATCAGAATGAAAAGTATCCGCCGATCAAACCCAGCCCGGTAGGATAGAAACAAATGTAAAGCCACTGCCACGGTCAGACACGATAAGGCATAAATACCATTGCCAGTTACGATACAGATATGAACACCAACGATCGTCAAAACTGGGATGGCAATCCTCAGAATCGTGGGGCCCATGGCATTTATTCTCCCCGACGGGTCTCGATCGCTGCTGTTAAGGATCGCAAGGACCCAAACAAGACGTCAATATCCGGATCATCTGATCGGATCATGCAATCGTAACGCTCTGATATTTCCAGGGACAATTCTAACGCATCGACAGAATCCAGACCCAGACCGTCCCCAAAAAGCGGATCGTCCAAACCGATATCGTCTGCAGCAACATCTTCCAGATGCAAGGCCGTGACAATCAGTTCTGCAATCTCATGCTGAAATGGCGTTTTTTCCGACACAATTTCCCACCCATTTTTTCCACTTTATAACGTTATCTGGCGCGTCACTGAAAGTACTAATATTTTCAAGAAGCTAAAAACCACTGAGAAAGCCAATCATAAGGAAAATCATTCCCGTATGTTGCCGACGCTGACTATAGTGTTATGGGACTTAAGTATGATACAGTTCCTGACCAAGCAAGACGCGAAAATTCGAAAAACGGTTCATAGACTCTTGGCAGCGCGCGCCCCGTCCAATCCAACGCCTACACCCATTTCTCCAGCCACGTCTGTATCCTCAGACGGGGCCAGCCCGGCGGCATCAGATACGCCCCCTGAGAAATCAGCACAACCCCGCCATAAATCCATGGGCCCGGACGGCCTGGCGATGCTGTTGATCTCCAGTGTCGTCATTTTCCTGACAGTCGGGCTCAGTCTTCTGGTGTGTTTGATCCATGTCTTGCGAAAAGCCTGGCTGGCTTCAAGCAACCTCACGCCTACCCTGCAAGCGGACCGATCCCTGATTGTTGTACTGGGGGTGTGTCTGAACGCGGATGGCAGTCTGCCGGATGATTACATCTTAAGGCTGCGCCGCGCAATAACGCTTAACATCCTGCCCATCCTGATCCTAGGGGGGGCGACTCGCGGGCCACATTTTCCGACCGAATCGCAAGCCGGACGTGATTGGTTGCTGGCCCAGCATCTGGCCGGCGACACCATTCTTTGCGAAGATGGGTCCCGCAGCACTCTGGAAAACCTGACCTATCTTCGATCTGCGCTCGCCCCCGGAACTGACCGTCCCGTGATGATAACCAATCGCTATCACATAGCGCGTCTACAGATCATGGCGCGCGGACTGGGCCTGAACTATCCATTATGTGCCGCAGAGGACGAAATCCCCTGGTCCCTGTCGCAATGCGGGAAGCTGTTACTGGAAGCGGCCTATATCCATTGGTATTATACAGGTTATTGGATAGCCCGCCTGCTGCGCCATAAGGGCATGCTGGCAAGAATCAGCTAACGGTATGTTCCACCTTATCCAACCGTGCGCGATGTGCTTTTTGCTGACGCCAGAAGAACAAGCTGGCGACATGATACACCAGTCGAAACACCAGCAATTGCGGCCATATTCGGGTGCGACCATACACATCCCCTGACAGAACGGATATCACCGCCCGACGCAATTGGAACCGTCGCGTTGGATTTAAAAACAGATGGCGCAAAGCCGGATCGGTAAAGCGATAGATAAACCATGAAAACGCCCGCAACCCCTTTCTCACGCGCCTTTCATAGCGCCGCCGATGGCGCAGGGCGGCCTGTGGCTGGGTCAGAATACCCTCCACGGCCTCTGCCGCATACTCGGCACCCTGCATCGCCAGATAGACGCCGCTGGAAAACACCGGGTCTATGAAAGCATAGGCATCCCCGACAAGCAGAAATCGTTCCCCCGTCATTTCAGTCGATTGGTATGAGAAATTGCCGGTCCCGCGCATCTCTCCCAAAAGCTGGGCATTTTCCAGCCGTTGCGCCACGCCCTGAGTGTTGCTGACCGTTTGCCAGAACAAGTTTTGTAAATCCCCATCTCGCTGCTTCAGATATCCGGGATCAGACACCATCCCAACACTGGTGCAACCATCCTGCAGCGGGATCAGCCAGAACCAGCCCTGATCGAACCAATAAATGCTGATATTCCCGGCTTCTTCACCCTCTCGGCGCACCACGTTTGAAAAATGGCCAAACACAGCCGCGCTCTTATGGCGCTTGTTGCGTCGTTTCAGATCCAATCTCTGGCTCAGAAAAGTATCACGGCCCGATGCATCGACGACAAACCGGGCCGTTATCTGCCGTGCTGTGCCATCTGTGCCCAGGATTGACGCTGTAACAGGGTCCGCGTCCAATTCAATGCCCGTTACCCTGGTTTCCTGCACCACCTGAACGCCCCGTTCAGAGGCATTGTCCAACAGCATTTCGTCAAATTCAGCGCGCCGAACCTGAAAAGCAGAAGGTTCATCCGGGGCCATGGCTTCGGAAAAATCATAGACGACGTGGCTTTCCGCCTCATTGCCAGAGAAATCCGCCCCATGCTTGGTCACACCGATGTGACGCAGGCGGTTTTCAACCCCCAACCGCCGCAAAATAGGCAAATTGCGTGGCAACAGGGATTCCCCGATGTGAAATCTGGGGTGACGGTCCTTTTCCACCAGCAAGACTGAAAAACCACGTTCAACCAATAATGTGGATACAGTCGATCCTGCAGGTCCGCCCCCTATCACCAGCACATCGCATGAAAGCGTCATTTCACAGCCTTATGAAACTATCAGGAAATCAGCCAGCACCGCCGACCCGACCAACACCCTACACGGCGACACTTTAACAGCACAAGACTGCCGCCGTGGCGCACCATTGTTTCCTGAAAGCAACCATCGCTGTGAAAGACTATGCGCATTTGAGGAGCAGTGATTGTGGCAATTCTGTCGTTACATTGGGTATAAGCGCTGTTCTGCCCTCAATCCAAGGTACGATATCTTCTGCTAACAAGGGTTTGGCGAACAGATAGCCTTGCATCTCATCAATTCCGAGTTCGCATATTGTCTGTGCCTGGCGATCATTCTCGATTCCTTCAGCAACAGTTTTCAACCCCAATTGCTGCCCAAGATCCTTGACCGACTTTAAGATGGAATAATCCTTTGCTTTATCAGGCGCATGCGTCACGAAGGATCGGTCAATTTTGATACAATCGACATCCAGTGACTGAAGATAGCTCATAGAGGCGAATCCGGTTCCAAAATCATCAATAGACAAGTGCAGCCCTAGAGATTTCAGGCCTGCAATTTTATCCTGAACTAAATCATAGTCATGTAGATCCAGGCCTTCTGTGATCTCCAACTCTAACTTGTTGGGATCAATGCCGCTGCGCGAAATGGTGTTGCGAACCATGCCAACCAGCCCCGGGTCAGAAAACAGGACCGGTGATATATTCACGGACATCGCAACATCCATTGAATGCTGATACTGCCAGTCAGTCCAGGTTTGGCAGGCCTTGCGTAAAACCCATTGGGTCAATTCCCGGATCGACGACCCTTGTTCGGCAACAGGAATAAACTCCATTGGCGAAATGGGGCCATGTTCCGGGTGGTTCCAACGAATCAACGCCTCTAAACCGTGTAATACACCAGAACCAGACAGGACGCGCGGCTGATATCGAACAGTGAAGTCGCGATCAAAATCGGCCTTATCCAGTTCGGTCAGGATCCATTTCTGATCCAACTCATTCTTAGACATGCCCAACTGGCTTGAAACAGTGCGCGTATATTCCGTGACGCTTTCATTCAAACAATCGAAGAACTCTTTGCGAGAAAATGGCTTGTTTAAGAAGCGAAACACGGCAGCCCGATTAATCGACGCAGACAAGATTTCCTGATCCGCATATCCTGACATGATCACCCGCGTGGTCATGGGGGCCACAGATCGCGCCATTTCCAGAAATTCTATTCCAGACATGCCGCGCATGCTCACATCGCTGACGACAACCGCATATGGCCCATCCGCCGTCAGCATGTGAAGGCCTTCCTGACCGCTATTTGCGATGTCTACTTCAAAATTTTGTCCGGCAATGCGTTTTATCCCTTCAAGAATAAAGGCATCGTCGTCAACAATCAGCACCCTTGTCATCACGTTTCATCCTGCTGGTAAATTCATGGCTTCTTGTGTCATGTTAGCGTGGCTGCCTCTATCCGCATTTGAGGGCAATTTTTCCGATAACAGAGCGAAACAATCGGACTTTGGATGGGTGCTTATGAGTGTATTACCAAGTATCGCCTTCGTAGATGATGAACCAAAAATTCTGTCTGGTATTCGCAGAGGTTTAAAAAAACAGCGCCCGAACTGGGATTTAGCATTCTTTGAGAACCCCATTGAAGCGCTACAGAATTTCAAGGCAAAGCCACCCCGGGTAGTGGTTGTTGATATTCGCATGCCCCAAATGAATGGGCTGGATTTAGCGCGCGAGATTAACAAAAGCTGTCCTGGTACATTGTGTATCGTATTATCCGGATCTACCGATTTCGATATTGCCATCGCGTCCATCAACGACGGCAATGTCTTCAGGTATTATGTAAAGCCCTGCAGCCTGGACATTCTAATCGATGGCATTGAAGAGGCATTATCAACGCGCCGCCGGCGTGCTGACGACCAACCCAACACAGCCAGGATGGCTGGTTCAAAAATGGTCGACAGCCTGTCCGCAGGCGCTTTGGATTTGATTCGATATGGTGTACTGGTCGCGGATTCGGACGGACATGCCCTGTTCACCAATGCCAAGGCTGGTCGTATGCTTACAGAGCACGTCGGACTGTCTTTGGATGCAAACGGATTCTGCCGGGCTGCGAATACGAAAGAAACCGAACGGCTGCACCTAGCAATTGCCAAGGCAAGCAATCTTTCGGAAATGACGGCCCTGACGGTGCTATCCCCGGACGGAAAACCCTTGCGGGTGACTGTTCAGCCCTATGAAGCAGAAAGTACCACCAATAATCGATTGGTCTGCTTATTCTTGTTTTCAGACGATCAAGTGACCAGACCCAACCCAAAGTTACTGATGGATATGTTTTCGTTGACGGTATCTGAATCTCGTCTTGCAGCCGCATTGGCTGGAGGGATGTCATTGGAAGATGCCGCCCAGGAATGCGGACTCACACGCGCCTCTGCACGCACTTACTTAAAGAACATTTTTTCAAAACTGGATGTTACGCGTCAATCAGAACTGGTCCGGACAATATTGATTTCATTGGCTAATTCAACAAGCGATAATTCATGAAGACCTATTTCTTCTAGATAGGCCTTATCAAGACCGGGCATCCTTGTGTCATTTTGCGCCGGGTCGCCTTCTGCCACCGCATCAGACTCTATCGCATCGCCAGAGCATGCCAATGCCTGCGCTAGGTGGACCGCAGCCAGACAGCCCTTTTCATGCTGTCGGGCAGCAGTTGGGTTATGATGGAAAGCAACAGCTTCTACCACCGAGTTTGAGAAACCCCAAAGTCCAATCAGATAGGCCCCTAAAGCAGCATGTCCTGCCCCAAAAACCTCTGTTTCAATGTCATTAATTGATTTTTGCTGCTTTTCTGTCTGGATTTGAATCTGCTTAAAATCGACCTGGCGGTTAAGCCGAAGCACCACTGTTCCAATATGACATAACAGCCCCGCTGTTGCTGCATCTTCAACGACCTCCGAACTGCAGCCCATTTTTTCTGCTATCTGGCGCGCCATGCTGGCAATCTTTAAAGATCGCTGGGCCAAAGCCTGGCTTTCCTTAACCAAAGCTGGATCCATATCAGCCCGTAGATAGAACTCGCTGAGCGTGACCAGGGCGCGGATCGTCTCAAATCCTAATAATTCTACAGCATCCCGACATTTTGTAACTCGATAGGGTATGGCAAAGAACGACGAGTTGACGAGACGCAACACAAGCGTTGCCAGGCCTAAATCATTGTCAAGAACGCTGCCAACCGACTTGGCTGATGCAATCGGATGATCCAGTTCACGGATAAGCTGAAAGTATCGTTCAGACGGTATCGGGAGGATGGCAAGTTTTCCGACCAACTGACGCAGTGCATGAATGGGCAGCAAATCCCTGAGTGCCAGCGACGCTTCGATGGCCTTAATCAGGGTTTCAGAATCGCAGGGTTTTGGCAGAAACTGATGCGCGCTTGCCAGTCCGTCCAGCATTGCATCCTTTTCCGCAAATCCCGACAAAATTATGCGAATACTTTCTGGATATGCCTTCGCGGTCGCTGCCAGGACTTTAGCGCCATCAACATCGGGCATACGCATATCACAAACCAAAACATCGATGGCGCCCTTTTCAAGCCTGTTTAGGGCCTGTCTCCCACCTTCTGCAAACTCCATAGACCAGATATTCCTTTGGCCACGCGTCGCACGACGAAGCCCCTGAAGAATATTAGGCTCATCATCTACTATTAAGATAACAGGCTTATGATCCGTATCCATCGAAAACATCGATCTTTAGTTTGTCCCGTGTGCCTTTCTGGCAAAAGGTTTTCTATCGCGCTATCCCTAAATGAGGACATGATGTGTTACGGCGAAAAATATATTTTCGCTAAAGTTGTCCCTATTTGAGGATATTACTTCTGAGCAGCACGCGTCATTTACAGGCCACACAAACATTAGGAGACGACCATGAAACAAAACTCCCTATATGGACTGATCGCCGCAACGCTGTTGCTTATTGCATCCGTCGGGGTTCAAGTCAGCCATGCGAAAGACCAGCTTCCAGCCCCAACGGGCAAGCAAGTTCTGGAAGTGACCGGAATGATCGATGCGACGACGGACGGTACCAGCGCCTATTTTGATATTGATCAGTTGATGGCACTGGGACCCAAACAGATTACGACGGCAACCCCATGGACCTCTGGCACAGTTAACTTTGTCGGGATTCCAGTGAAAGCCTTGCTGGATGCAGTAAAAGCCTCTGGTGAGACATTATCCGTCACCGCACTTAATGACTATACAGCATCCATGCCAATTGATGTTCTCACCGACGCGAATGCCATTCTGGCTTATGAAATGGATGGTCAGCGTCTCAAGATCCGGGACAAGGGCCCCTTGTGGGTCATTTTTCCCTTTGATGATGACGCAAAGTATCGAACCGACGCTTATCTGGCCTATGCCGTCTGGCAGGTTAAGCTTGTAAAGGTACAGTGAACCATGAATCCCGGACGCACCTTCAGTTCACCCATGCGAATTGGTTTGATCGGCGGCGGAATTGCCCTCGCCATTGTCTATCTGGTCTTTACCACTTGGTTTAGACAACAGATTGAAGAAGAAGCGATCGAATTCAGGGAAAATTTGCTGTGGGCTGTGTTTCAAGTTCAGAAGGAGTTGATCTCAACTCTTCGGTTATCTGAAGGTGCGACCAGGGACAATAATGTTTCAGCAGACGATTTGTTGCTGAATTACGAGATTTTGGTCAGTCGGATAAAACTGGTCCAACATGGCGATGGCTTTGAAGACTTACGCTTGCTCAACGACTTCTCTAACACACTGGACAAACTGGAAAACAGTGTCGTAGTGATCGATCAGCAGATCGAAAAAGTCGGGAGTAATCCCCAGGCCATTGCGACCATATTACATCAGAATTTACAGCCATTTGAGGAGTTACTGCAAAGTAACAGCCTGCAGGCAATCAATTTCACCACAGTCAGAAACACGACCCGCAATGCTGATATCGCAAGAATGCTGAACTGGCTGCAGTTTCTGTTTGTTGTGAATATGCTTCTGATCGGTGGTGCGATATTCCTTGCCTTCCGGCAGACCCTACGGGCCTATCAGTCTGCTTTTAAGGTGGAAGAACAAGCCCTTGCGCGTCGTTTCGCGGAAGAAACGGCTGAACGCAGTAAACTTGAGGCTTTAGGGTCACTGGCGGGTGGTGTGGCACATGAAATTAACACACCGGCACAATTTGTTACCACGAATCTGGAATTCCTAAACGACGCCTGCGACGAACTCTTAACTGAAGATGCCAGCAAAATCTCCGCTGATGATTTGGACTATCTTCGAAAGGAAATCCCGCTGGCGATCCAGCAATCCCAGGAGGGCATGATCCGCATTCGGGATATCGTTAAAGCCATCAAACACTTTGCGCACCCGGAACAGGGCAAGAAATCTCTGATCTCAATTGAAGACGAAATCCGCAACGCCGTGCTTCTGACCAGCAATCAGACCAAAGCCAAAGTCACTGTGGAAACCAGCATTCAGGAAAACCTTCCCCCGGTGTTGGGATGCCCGAATGAGTTAAATCAAGTGATCATCAATCTAATTGTTAACTCTGCTTATGCATTGTCAAAACAACCGGCTAAAGATCCTGATCATGAAGCCTGTGCACAGGAAGATAGAATCAGAATTGCCGCGGCTTTGGACGGCAGCGAAATTGTAGTTACCGTGCACGATAACGGTCCCGGCATTGCAAAAGAGATTGCACAGCGCATTTTTGACCCCTTTTTCACAACCAAGGCTGTTGGGGACGGTTCTGGACAGGGCTTGACGATCAGCCAACGCATTATCACGAATACATTTCATGGTTCACTTCAGTTGGACGACACGGTAACTGAAGGGACACGCTTCCGTATTATTCTTCCAGTCGCGCAAAATGATGCTGACTATAGGGACCTTAACTAGCCCCAGCCAACATCTAGACCTTCTGCTTTTTGCGTTACTATTGGCCCGCCAAACCAAGCCTCTAAAACACTTTCATATTCAGTATCCTGACTGTGCTTGACATCAATCCGATTAACCATCTACAAATCACTTAAACAATGTTGCGAATAACTATCATTCGCGTTTATGAGTAAAGTTTGTAAAGAGCGAGGCGACTACAAGAAAATTATGGAAAAAGAAGACCCTATGTTCATCAAGTCTATCACACACAAAACATCCTCGGACTCTGATCCTCTGATCGTCACAAGCACCGCCCTGCTGCAGAACAGGAATGAAGTGGTGATAGAACATCGCGGGGAGCAATATCGTCTGCGCAGAACCCGCCAGGACAAGCTGATCCTAACAAAATAATCCGGCTTACAATTTAAGATTTCCACTAAAATTACGTATCACCAACACGCCGTACCAAGGCAATTCCGGGCAGGCTGGGGCTAAGGCGCGCATTTTGCAGCGCTTCAAAATTAACCCGCTTGTTGCGTCCACTGCGATAGGCATGTTCCCGAATCAACGAAGCCGCACGTGTCCCCTGACGGTTTATGATCGCGTCCAGAATCTGGTGATGATCTTCTTCCGCAGCGCGGACCTGAAGCAAGCCTTTTTCAGGTTGGGCACTGTTAAAGACGATGGCCCTGGGCCCCGCCAAGGGGACACGACATATATTCCGTATCGCAGGAAACAACGCCTTATTAGATGCGGCTTCCAGAATACCGTCATGAAATGCCGCGTTCAAATCAATCCAGCGTGTTCGCGCGGCGACATCCGTCAGCCCCTGATCTGACAGGGCAGAGGCTTCTGCCAAAATCTTGCGCATCTGACGCTCCTGCGGGGCGGGCAGGCCACGCTCGGCTGCTTGCCGTGCCGCCAGGGCTTCCAACTCACCGCGCACCTCAATTGCGTCCGCAACTTCATCGACCGTGAACAAACGAACCCGAAAGCCGCGATTGGGCATCCGAGTTAACAAACCTTCCTGTTCCAGTGCCCCCATGGCCAGCCGCGCCAATGTGCGCGACACCATCAAGCCATCGGCAACCGCAACCTCGCGCAAGGCCTCCCCCGGTTCATAGACCCCGGAAAGGACTGTCTCTCTGAGACTTTGGGTTACTTGATCCAACTGCGTCGCCATACATCCCCCTCATCTAATTCTGCATGCAATACAATCAGTCATAGTGAAAATACGCCGAATTCCTGCTTGAAATCCACTGATATTGCATGCAACTTTACCACAACAAACATTTTTAGGGAGTACGCGTCCAATGCCAGACAGTCTCGACCCCCGGTCCCGGCCTGTTCAAAAGCCCCATTTCGATACGCCGCCGCTGCAATCCAGCCGGCCGCCGCGCTGTCCTCCCTTTGTGGAAATCACCAAGTCTGATCAATTGCTACCCTATTTGGAGCATGTCGCACAACGGCCCTATAACCATGGCCTGAATGCGTGCTGGGACCTCAAAGAGGGCGAGCGTGTGATGCTGCGTGTCGACAATTGGCACAGCGAGCTGACGATTGAGGCCTGCAAAAAGATCCTTGAGAAATACAAGGTCAAGTATGAGATCAAATACATCGACCGCGGCCCGATCCCGCAATGGGTCGGCGCGGATGAAGTCGATTACTACCTGTTCCGCACCAAAGAACTCGCTGAGTGGATGGACATGTGGGAAGAGGAAGAGAAGAACCAGAAATACGATAAAATCCTGATGGGCTATGGCGGTCCGGTATTGGCCGAACGCTTCATCAAGATTCAGCGCATGCCCTTCATCACGCCGGAAATCCTGGCCTCCCCGGCCCATGCCATGCCCATTGAAGTCATCAATGCCATGGACAAATGGACCTGGGACCGGATTCGCAATGCCAAACGGGCGCGGATCACCGATCCCGAAGGCACCGATATGTCCTTTACCAATCACGATGAATATTGGGACGCCAATCGCGAATTCTACAATCCGGAACTGACCGCGCGGACCTGGACCGGGAATGAGCATTTCGGCAAGACCTACCTGCCGGGCCACATTACCGGACGCCCCTGGATGTTCCATCCGTTCAAAGAAGACGGCTGTGGCATCATTGCGGGCACCACCAACCATATCGCGCCTTGTGACTGGACCCAATTGGTCGTGGAAAACTCCAAAATCACACAGATCAATGAAGGCGGCGAATTTGGCCGCAAACTGCGCGATGTTATGGAGCAGACCAAGGATATCCAATATCCGACCTTCCCTGACAAAGGTATCATGCATTGGTGGGAAGCATCGATTGGCACCAATCCGCATATCCATCGCCCCCGTAAGGACTTCCCGTCAGGCTTTGTGAATTGCTTGTATGAGCGAGTCCGGTCCGGCGTTATCCATATGGGCTTTGGCACCATCATTTCGTCTATGGCGGAACGGGAAGCAGCCCGTATGGGCCATCTTGTCGGCCATTGGCATCTACACCTCTACTTCCCGACCTATACCTGTGAAATGGCCGGGGATAACGAGAATATCATTGAAAATGGTCGCCTTCAGGCGCTCGACGACCCGGAAATCCGCAAGATCTGCTCGAAATATGGCGATCCGGAAATGTGGATGGATGAAAGCTGGAACCCTGCCGTCCCCGGCATCAACATGGATGGGGATTACTGGGATCACTATGCCAAGGACCCGCTTCACTGGGTGAAGACGGAATTGGAAGTCTGCCGCAACTACCACCCGATGTTTATGAAGATGGTCGGCGCAGACGACAAATATTGCCACGGTGCCGGCGCAGATTGGTGGAAAGGCGGATGCTGTGAACACAGCGGCGTCTCTGCACCCGTCCTGCCTGGAAATTGCTGTTGGCATGACCACGACTGGGAATATGTAACATAATACAGTCTTGTGTGGCGTGTTTGATACCCAGCTCAATATAGCCTGCGCAGGCTATATTGAGGCGGCTTCTACTTGACCTGCGATCTCATCTCATCGAATATTTTCAGGGTAGTGTCAGAGCAATTCGAACCAGTCTCAGCATGTGGTTAAATGATGGAACCTATGTCGAATAAATCTGGCGCCACTCGGCGAGAGCAGCGGCTCGATTAGCCTTCAAATTGTCGCTGCGACATTGTCAGAAGAAACTAGATTGAGGCAATTTGAGTATCCGGATAGCCTCCTTAGATGACAAAATCACCATTCCGTTATTTCAAAGACGTCACCCGAGATCATCCAGTTCGCGGTCATGATGTACGTTCGGTTTCCACATGTCTGACGTCAGCGCCTATGGGACAGATTAGTGGAATTGCATAGGAGAGGATTTCTGGTTCATCGTAATGACCCGAAGGGGAATGAAGATGAGACAGAAATCGCAGACACGACAGACAGGTAGCGACAAGGCCATTAAGGACATTCGCCGGGCGACCCGGAAGCAATATTCTGCTGAAGAAAAGATCCGTATCGTTCTAGACGGCTTGCTTGGCGAAGAATCTATTGCCGAGTTGTGTCGGCGCGAAGGCATCGCCGAGAGCATTTATTACACAAATGGTCAAAGGAGTTTCTTGAAGCTGGCAAGCGCCGACTTGCTGGTGATACAGCGCGTGCAGCCTCCACGGGTGAGGTGACGGCCCTTCGCCGGGAGGCAACTGCTGTTTGTTCAGGGGATGCGTCCCATCCTGGCCGACAAGATACGCTACTTCGACCGCTGGGAATGGCGTTTCTGGGGCAAATGGGACAAGTGGCAGGATTGACCTGCGGATATCAGCAAGGTCGCCCTCTGGGCGGCCCTGTTCTCTTTTAAATGATTGCTGAAACAAACATTTGGGATCTCAAGACGCCATAAATCCACATTACGGCACCTCAAGAAACTATTCTTGTTGAAATGACTGCAAAATACCTATATGGTAGCTTGAGATACCCTAATCATTAAATGCGGAGCCTCAAGCGACCATGGTTGCCCGAAATCCACTCCTGACAGCGCCACCCTATGAGGTGGAAATGTCCCTGAAAACACTTGGTGCTAATCTGCGCACTGCGCGGTTGCGCCGTAATCTGTCACTTCAACAGGTAGCAGAAAAGGTTGGCGTTGGACGGCATGTGGTTTCCTCCGCCGAAAAGGGGAAACCGTCAACAGGTATAGCCATATATGCCGCAATCCTGTGGGCGCTTGGTCTCATCGACCAGCTCTCCGTCGTTGCCGATCCAAATCATGACGAAGAGGGCAAAGCACTTGCTAAACCCCGTGAGCGCGCGCGCGCCGGTACAGCGAAGGGGTTAAGCGATGACTTCTGAGATGGGCCAGTCCGAATGCTTTGTTTACATTACCCTGCCTGGCCAGACAGAGCCCGTAACGGCTGGGCGTTTTGTTCTTACCAAAGACAGGCACGGGGTTTCTGTCGGGCGGTTCATCTATGGCCGTAGCTACAGAGATCGTCCGGATGCGGTAGAACTTGACCCGGCTGAGCTGAAGCTTGCCCCTCGAACCTATGAAACAACAGCAATGGGTGGGGTATTCGGTGCCCTTCGAGATGCAGGGCCTGACTATTGGGGACGACGGGTCATTGAACGCCATGCAGGGCGGGCGCAACTGGGTGAGCTCGACTATCTGCTGCACTCCCCCGATGACCGTGCAGGCGCTCTCGGGTTTGGTATTGGACCGCAACCTCCTGCACCTCGACGAGACTTTAACCAGACACTTGACCTGGGAAAACTGCTGGCCATCGCAGACGCAATCATTAGCGAAGAGGACGTGAGCCCTGATGCGGCAGCAGGCCAGATCGAGGAACTACTGCTCGTCGGCACCTCCATGGGGGGCGCAAGGCCAAAAGCCGTTGTAGAGGATGATGACGGGCTGTGGATCGCAAAATTCAGTCGCCCGGACGACAAATGGAATCAGGCACGGGTTGAACACAGCATGCTTTTACTGGCGCGCGATTGCGGGCTGACGGTATCGACAAGCAGGGTGATCACAATCGGCGGCAGGGATGTATTGCTCGTCAAACGGTTTGATAGAGAGAAAACAGACGCTGGTTATCTGAGGGCTCGGATGATCAGCGGCCTCACGCTGCTTCGTGCAGAGGACAGTCACCGCTCCCGTGACCGCTGGTCATACGTGTTATTGGCAGAGGAACTGCGCCGCACATGCACGGAGCCGAAGAAGCAGGCGAACGAACTCTTTCGCCGCATGTGCTTTAACGCCCTTATTTCGAACACAGATGATCACCCCCGCAACCATGCCATCATTGCCAAGGACAGGGACTGGAAACTCTCTCCTGCCTATGACCTTACGCCTTCGGCACCTGTAAGCCTGGAACAACGCGACCTTGCCCTTACCTGCGGAGATCAGGGGCGCTTTGCCAATATGGAGAATCTGCTGTCCCAGTGTGAACGGTTCCTGCTGAACCGAGAGGAAGCGGAAGCCATCATTGCAGAAATGCAAGAGGCCGTTGGCAAGTCCTGGTACACTGTGATGCGCTCCACAGGGGTAACTGAACGGGACTGCGACCTGCTCAAGGGCGCTTTCGTTTATCCGGGTTTCAGACAAAGCAGACCATAAAAGGTAAACAGCCGAACCAAATCCTTGATGCAGTCATGTCCGCATAAATGTCCGTTTGGCGAGAACCTCAAGAGTCGGAATTTAATACAGTTTATCAAATTAACTTCCGCCAAAAGCTCGATTGAATGTCCGCTTATAACTTCGTCTTTCAGAACAAAAAGAAGCCACCCCGAGGGGTGGCTTCTGACTTGCGCATTTAGAGCAAGCCCTCCGATTTTAAAACATTGATGAGCTTTTCAGCCAGGATAAGACCTTCCTGACGCTTGACGTCATGGAAGTTGTCGTACCTCTGGCCGCACTCTCCGAGAGCCTTTTTCACCGCAACATTCGCAGCGGTAGCTGCTGCGAAGCGGAGTTGAAGCACAGCGCCGACGATGCTCTTGTAACGACCATTAAGGCCGTTGGCTTCTTCATATGCCTGTTTTGCTTCATTACTCGCTTCGACATACTCCTTGCCCATCCACGTCACCTGATTGAAGAGCGACAGCGCCCGTTCAGAGACGAAGATACGAAACGGCTCAAGGGCATCATCGAGGCCCATGTCGCGCGTCAGAAAGAGCAAGGATTGATCGAGCTTGTCCTCCGTCGGAGTAACAAGGTCATAGCGCGTCGACCAGGATTGCCGCTCCCACATTTGCTTGCGGACTTCCTGTTTGGTCGTCCAGCGGTTAACGGGGAGTACATCACGAGGATCAGTGTTTGCATCCATAAGTCTGTACCCGAAAAAATCGGGCTCCCTGGTAAGAGTTGGGGGAAAGACCGAAACGCCGCATGCGTCGCAAAAGAGCGACGGTTTAAGGTCAAGCGGGATGAAGATGTTTCGGTTACAGATGCTTATGTCGCTTTACGAAAACGCTTTACTGACCATCAATGAGGGTCAAAGCCCCAAATCCCGCATGCCACGTTCCCGCTCACGCTGGCGGCGTCGCTCTTCGTGTTTACGCCATGCCCGGTAGAGCTGCTCTTTGCGATCCTCGGCAAGGCGGGCTTTATGGATCATATCGCCGGTTACTCGGTCCAGCGCCTTTGCCCGGGCCTTAATCTTCTCCAGAACCACACCACTTATCCAACCTGCATTCCCACCTGAGCGTTGGAGCGCTTCATAATCTCTGACAGCAAGCTCCATCGCCCGCCTCTGCTGGTCAATGCGGGAAAATGCACCTGCAACTCTGTCCCGTGCGTCACGCCACTGGCGGCGGTGCTTGACTAGCGCCCGATAGGCTTTGTCGGCCTCACGCTTTCCGGTGTGGCCAACAATGTCTTTTTGTATCTCCCCCAGCACGCGTGGGTCCTGCGTGACCATGGCATCGGCCATGTCACTGCCGTGGGTCGCCGAGGCCGGAGCCGCGCCGAACATCCCGTCCAAGCGGCATCGAAAATGGAAGGCCTGCTTCAGTAAGAGATTGTATAAGGAACGCAACAGGGTCGAGCGGTTCTTCAATCGTATCAAACACTTCCGACGCATCGCGACACGATATGAAAAACACGCCGCTAACTACCTCGCCATGCTTAAACTCGCCGCCATCCAAATCTGGCTCAGAAGTTAATGAGTCTATGGCCTAGAAGCCGAACCGGCAGATCAGGAGTTCGATGAAGATGAGGAGTACCAGAGGGAGATAGCCGAAGCCAAAAAGAGAGCGGAAGATCGGCGGCAGGCGAAGCGTGGAGACCCGCCCGAACCACCGTCTTTCGATTGAGGTTACTGACGTTGCTCTTCGAGCCACTGCTCGAAGACGCTACGATCAACAAAAATGCGCCCACCTATTTTGATGAGGCATTTGTGGAAGCCATTGGCTTTTGCGTTAAAGATCCACCATCTGATCATCGATTCAGATAGTGCGGGGTTAAATTTCACCAGTTGTGAAATGCTGAGTACGTTTTGAAAGTTCATTCATAACAGTCTCCTTTATTCTCCACATAATTATTTTGGGAAGCGTAGAGACGTATTTCAATAATATCCCAATTTTCCGCCATTTTCATACTACTGATGAGCTAGGGTCAGGACTCATTGAATCCACCATATAACGATTACAGCGATTGTTATGGCGACCATAAAGATGTCTGCACGGCGATCATACCTAGTTGCGATACGTCGCCAATCCTTCATTTTTCCGAACATGTTTCCGACCTTATGGCGTTGTTTATACGTGACCTTGCAGAATGACGCAGGAGCATTTCTGCCTTTTCTGGGAGGGATGCAGGGGATGATGCCCTTGGCCTGCAGGGCTGCGCGGTACTCGTCGCTGTTATACCCCTTGTTTGCGATCAAGATTGCGCCCTCTCGGTCGGGCAGCGTGGGATACAGGATCTTCGCGCCAATATGATCGGATACTTGTCCTGCTGTCAGGCACATCAGCAACGGACGGCCTTCGCCATCGCACACAGCATGCAGTTTCGTGTTTAACCCGCCTTTTGTACGCCCGATGTGGCGGGAAAGTACCCCCCTTTTAGGAGGCTCGACGCCGTGCGGTGAGCCTTCAGATGTGTCGCGTCGAGCATCAGCATATTGGGTGGCCCATCCGCTGAAGCCAAGTTACTGAAAATCCGATCAAACACTCCCAAAACTGTCCACCGTCGAAAGCGGTTATACAGCGTCTTGTGTGGGCCATAGCCCGGTGGGGCATCTTTCCATTGTAGACCATGCTTCAGAACATAGATGATCCCGGAGATAACCCGGCGATCATCCACACGCGCAACACCGTGCGACTTCGGAAAAAGGGCTCAATCTTCGACATTTGATCGGCAGAGAGAAGAAACATATCCGTCATGGCAAACTCCTTTGCCACGGTGAATCACTATTCGCTCATCAATGCAAATTAATAGGTCCTGAGCCTAGGCAGACCGTTGGAACGTGTTGGGCATTTTTGGGAGCAATTACTCCCAAATTACTCCCAAACGCAAAAATGCCCCGCTCCGAAGAGCGAGACTTTTTGATTTAGTCAGTGATTTCAGTGTCTTATTTGGTTGCGGGGGTAGGGTTTGAACCTACGACCTTCAGGTTATGAGCCAAACAGGCTATTGGTTAACGTATCATACGCTATCATATTAAATTGTTATTTTATATAGCTTTATGCGTCATTTTCGTTTAACGATGATCTCTCAAGATTCGGTAAAATGACGCAAATAGGTAGCCCCATGGTAGCCCCAAACGACACAGTGAACTTCACGAAGGCCCTTTTGATGGGTGTCCCCCTCCCCGCCAAAGGAGATCGCTTCTCCTTTAAGGACAGCCGTGTGAAGGGGCTTATTTTGCGAGTGACGGCGAATGGTCAGAAGACCTTTCAGCTCTATCAGAAACACCAGGGGCGACCCGTGCGAGTGACCTTGGGCACCTTCCCCGATATGACTATTGAGAATGCGCGTCGGGAGGCCACAAAAGCCAAAGGGGCATTAGCAGGGGGAGAGAACCCCAATGTCGCTAAGAACCGCATGCGCCAAGAGATCACGCTGAAAGAGCTCTTTGCGTCCTATATGGAGCGTTACAGCAAACTTGAGAAAAAGTCGTGGCGTTATGATGAACGGGAGATCAATAAGTTCCTGTCCCATTGGTTTAATCGCAAAATCTCGGATATCAGCAAATACGAGATTAAATCCCTGCATATCAGCATGAGAGAGAAGAACGGGCTCTATCAGGCGAACCGAATGCTTGAGCGCATCCGGGCGATGTTCAACAAGGCAATTGAATGGGGGTGGGAGGGCGTCAATCCGACCCAAGGGATCAAGAAGTTCAAAGAACAGTCGCGGGACCGCTATATCCTCCCCAATGAAATGCCCCTGCTTCTGGAAGCCGTGGACGAAGAGCATAACGAAGTGGCGCGGGATTATATCCTGATATCGCTGTTTACCGGCGCACGTAAAACCAACGTCCTTGAAATGCGATGGGAACAGATTGATTGGCACAACAAGACGTGGCGCATTCCCGATACCAAGAATGGGGAGCCGGTGCTGGTAACTTTGGCCCCAGAAGCAGAAGCAATCCTGGAGCGTCGCCTAAAGGCGTCCCCTGGCAGTCCTTGGGTCTTCACCAGTGAGGCCAGCAAGACCGGGCACCTAAACGATCCTAAGAAGGCCTGGATACGGGTTAAGCAACGCGCAACGCTTAAAGCATGGTCAGACGACCCAAGACTAGCGGCGGTGATCCAGAGGGCCTCAGAGACTCTCCCAGACGATCATGACGTGGGGACACTCTATGCAAAGGTTGAAGCCGACTGTGACAAGCTGGGATTAGAGCTCCCGACCAGCTTAATGGATATCCGCCTCCACGATATCCGGCGCACCTTTGGCAGCTATCAGGCGATTGCCGGGGCAAGTCTTCAGGTGATCGGAAAATCCCTTGGGCATAAGTCACAGCAATCGACTCAGGTATATGCTCGTCTGCACAATGATCCGATACGGGCGTCGGTTAATTCGGCGACTGCCACGATGCTAAGCTTAGGGAAAATGCACAAATGAATTTACGGGATACGCGCAAACCATACGAACTGTCAGAGGGCGAACTTCAGACCCTCATAGCGAAGTTTGAGAAGATTACTGATACTAAGTTTGATAAGGCTTTCGCGGATCAGGTGAATAACTTCATTGGTATCTTCCGCGAGAAAATCTTGATCGAAAGAGATGCGATAAAGAACAAAAAAATAAAACGCCAACTCACTCAGTTTGAAAACGCACTGGAAAAAGTCTCCACCTTGCAAAGTGACAAAATAAGCGACAATGCCCGCATGGCAATAATCGCCAAACTTCCAGACATGTTCGAGACTTACATTGATGCAAACGACTCTATCGAAACACTACGACAAGCCTGCACCGACGCAATTGACAGTTTAGGTCAGTCTGAGAAATCGACACAATATTCACTCACAAACCTGAAACCCATCCTGGCAACCGAGCTTGCTCGGGAACTCAGTAAATGCGGGGTCGAAATCACGGCCTACCGGGAAGGAACGTTCGGGAAATGTCTTGAGGCGTTTCTCAAAGCCATCAAAGGGGAGGCTGGCGGTGAGAAATTCAACATCTCAATACGTGAAGACTTATTCCCCATCATCAAACAGGCCAAAGACGACTACGCCACAACTGAGCGTTTTGTCCTTCTTAAAATTAGGTGAGATTTTTGGGCAAAAAGTTGTCCCCAATTTGGAACCTATTTGATTAACGCCAATCACTAGAGGTTGCCCTGAAGCCATTGAGCGCTGTGTTCGTGGCAGTAAATCTAACTGGGGTAATTTCAAATGACACAACGACTCTTAACCAAAGAAGACGTATCTAAGATTCTGGGCGTCACTGTCGGGACGCTTGCCGTATGGCGTGCGACGAAACGCTATAACCTTCCCTATGTGAAATCGGGCCGGTTGGTCAGGTATCGGGAAGCGGATGTGCAAGCCTTCATCAACTCTCGCATTTATGGGGAGGGTTGATCATGACGAACCCAGCCGAAACTCTAAAGCGGTCCCTCTCCCCGGAACGCTATTACACGAAAACGCTGAAAGGCTGTTTCGGAAAGCCGACCAGACAGGGCTGGCATATGTGGGAGGGGCTTTGCCCCTTCCACGCCGACACCCGCCCTGGCTCCTTTGTCGTGAACAAGGCGACAGGGGCGTTCAAGTGCTTCTCTTGCGGCGAACAAGGGGGCGATATCATCACCTTCCATATGAAAGCCAATCATGTTGGCTTCCTTGGGGCTCTTAAAGAGCTGAAGGGAGGCCTGTGATGCGCCCGGTCAAGCGATGGGACTATAAAACACGGGATGGGGAAGCCATTGGCTATGTCGTACGTATGGAGGGGGAAATTTCCCCTACGTATGGAAAAGCTGAAAAGCAGATCATCCCCTACTTCCGTACGGACGGGAAACCGGGTATCCCAGACGACCACTCTACCCATCTCCGTATATACGGGCTGGATTATATCACCGATTTCGCAGAACCGATCTACATTGTAGAGGGAGAGAAATGTGCCGCTGCCCTGCACGGGCTAGACCTTCAAGCTGTGACAAGTCTCGGGGGAAGCTGTCAGGCAGTTAAGGCCGATTGGTCAACTCTAAGGGATGCAAGCCATATCTACATACTGCCAGACAATGACGAGCCTGGAATGCGCTATGCCAAGGCAGTCTATGACCAGGTGAGACACTTCCCATTTTTGCATGAGATCAAGTTGGTGCAATTCCCTATGTATGAGAAAGGGGACGTCTGCGATTTTCTGGCATCCCGTGACGGGATGGAGAGTTGGGATGGGCTATCCCCTATAGAGGGCGTTTCCTTAGGGGATATTTCCTTAGGCTCCGTTTCCTTAGGAATTGATCCCTTAAGAAACGACCCTTTAGACGACCCTTCCTTAGAGACGGCATTTCTAAGGCACGCAGATGCCTTAGAGAATGATTCCTTAGGGTCGACCCTAAGTATGGAGTTTGAACGATACAGGGATATAAACGCCGCTCCCATCCCTAACGATTGGCTCTTCCAGACAACAAAGACCCAGTATCACTTGATCACTGTGAACGACTTCACCCGTATGGAGCTGCCAAAGCGGGAGATGCTTCGTGCGCCTTGGATGCCTGAAGGGTCGATCAGTATGGTTTTTGCAGATCGGGGAATCGGCAAAACGTTCTTCTGTCTGTCCTGTGTTACTGCCCTACACGGACTAGGCCTTCATGCCTGGACAAGGCTTTGAAGAAGCAGTTATGCAGATAAAGTCAATTGGTACGTCCTGTAGTATGTCGAACATCAAGAACAACATAAATTAGTGCGCAATACATAATTTCAGCCAAACCATTTTTGTCATTATTTAACTTGACCTTCCAGTAACCGGAGGCCTCAACGTCTTCAAGGTACACGAACTAGGAGGCAATTATGAAAAGTAATATGATTGAAAATATTGAACATGATCCGGTCTGCGGTATGAAGGTCGACTTAAGCAATGACAATCCAACCGCCGAACATAAGGGGCATAATTACTATTTCTGCTCAAACCGATGCAGGGAGAAATTTATAGGTGCACCTGATGAGTACCTAGGAAACAAAGTCAGAGAAGAAACTATGCCAGAGGGAACCGTCTATACCTGCCCAATGCACCCGGAAATAGAGCAAATTGGCCCCGGCACCTGCCCAAAATGTGGCATGGCACTTGAGCCCAAGGGGCTTCCCTCAAAAGACGAAGGCCCAAACCCAGAGTTAGTTGATTTCAAAAGGCGTTTTGCCGTTGGTGCAGTGCTCACGGTGCCTCTTCTCATCCTAACAATGGGGCCAATGGTAGGTTTACCCGTGCGGGACTGGATTGGAGAACGCATTGTTTTGTGGATCGAGTTGTTACTAGGAACACCCGTCATCCTTTGGTCTGGCTGGCCGTTTCTTGTACGAGGCTGGCAGTCATTCCGAACTATGAACCTAAATATGTTCTCGCTGATCGGCATGGGGGTTTCTTCGGCATTCCTCTTTAGTGTTGTTGCCGTCCTAGCCCCGAGTATATTCCCAGCGGGTTTTCGGGATTCTAACGGGCATGTTGGTGTCTATTTTGAAGCCGGAGCGGTGATCGTTGTTCTTGTACTTTTAGGTCAAATCCTTGAACTCGGAGCACGTGAACGCACTGGTGCCGCGATCCGCGCCCTACTAGATCTCGCCGCCAAAACCGCACGCGTCATTCGCCCCGACGGAACGGAAGAGGAAGTCGCGGTTGAAGATGTCCAGGTAGGAGATAAACTCCGTGTTAGGCCGGGTGAGAAAGTCGCCGTTGACGGTGAAATACTGGAAGGTCGTTCATCAATTGATGAGTCGATGATTTCTGGTGAACCAGTGCCCGTCGAAAAGATTGCCGGTGACCCGGTGACTGGCGCAACCATCAACGGCACAGGAAGTCTGATCATTGAAGCCAAGCGCGTCGGCAAGGATACCATGCTGTCACAGATCGTCGATATGGTCGCATCGGCCCAGCGTTCACGTGCGCCAATTCAAAAGCTGGCAGACAGCGTTGCCGGGTATTTTGTGCCGGTGGTTATCGGCGTCTCTGTCTTAGCTTTCATTGCTTGGTCAATTTGGGGACCATCACCGGTTTTCGCCTATGCGCTGGTCTCGGCCATCGCAGTGTTAATTATCGCCTGTCCCTGTGCGCTGGGTCTGGCAACACCTGTGTCGATCATGACTGCAACTGGACGCGGGGCACAGGCTGGCGTCCTGATCAAGAACGCTGAGGCGCTGGAGCAGTTCGCCAAAATTGATACCTTAATTGTCGACAAGACAGGTACGTTAACAGAAGGGAAGCCCAAACTGGTCGCCGTGATCGCACAGCCAAATCATAGCGAAGAAGAAGTACTGCGTCTGGCAGCGAGCCTAGAACGCGGTTCCGAACATCCACTGGCGGAAGCGATTATCTCTGGTGCTAGGGAACGCGGCATTGCACTTGCCGACGCAACTGATTTTGAAGCCGTCACGGGTAAGGGCGTTAAAGGAACTGTGGACGATCAGTCGATCGCCCTTGGGAATGCCAGATTGGTTGAAGACCTAGGTCTTAACCCTGGAGCTTTGTCTGAAACAGCAGATGCGCGGCGTGACGAGGGAGAAACGGTAATGTTCATTATCGTCGGCAACCAGATCGCGGGCTTAGTCAGTGTTGCCGATCCGGTCAAAAATACAACACCGGATGCTCTTAAGGAACTACACGCGCTGGGACTCAATATCATCATGGCCACTGGCGATAATGAGCGCACGGCGAAAGCAGTCGCAGCGCGCCTCGGGATTGACGAGATAAGGGCCGATGTGCTGCCTGCCGACAAGGCGAGGATCATAAAGGAATTGCAAGAACAGGGTAGAAAGGTAGCGATGGCGGGGGACGGCGTTAACGATGCACCCGCTCTGGCGCAGGCGGACGTTGGAATTGCTATGGGTACTGGCGCTGACGTCGCCATTGATAGCGCAGGAATTACGCTGGTGAAGGGTGATTTAGGCGGTATTGTTAGAGCGCGGCGTTTGTCCGTGGCAACGATGCGTAACATCAAACAAAATCTATTCTTTGCGCTCGTCTACAACGCCGCCGGCGTGCCAATCGCAGCAGGTGTGCTTTATCCATTCCTCGGATTACTGATCTCACCCATGTTCGCTGCTGCGGCCATGAGTCTCTCGTCTGTTTCAGTGATTGGCAACGCGTTACGGTTACGAACCGTCCGCATTCAAGGATAATTTAGGATAAGAAAGTATCCGTTGGAAAATAAATGTTGAAGCTCTGGAATGGCGTTCCGCCGTTCCCCACCCTAAGGAACGGAACGACGGAACGCGCATTCTTTCATAAAGTTTGAGTCAGAGTTTCACACTCATATGGGCACAATCAGTGCAACTCTTTGCTCCGCTAAAAGATGACACGAACTCCTGTCACCAGATAGGTTGCTTGATTACCCTCTCCTTCGGCACTCCGTAATTTGGCAGACTCACCCAGGGTTCGTTCGTGGTGAATGCCAATGTAAGGCGACAGAAGCCTATCAACGAGATCGTAGCTGAGGCGCGCTCCCACTTCGACCTTTGGTCCCCACGCACCGATGGCACGGGCGCGGTCATCGTTGAACGGAAGGTTTACCTCGATGCTTGGGGTAAGGATTATGCGATTGGTGAGCAGTCCTTCATAGTCAATGGCCAGCCGCGCAGCGGGATATTCCGATAGGAATAAATCTGCTTCCACATCAAACCATTGTTTTGATAACCCCTTTATGCCGATAACTCCAGAAAGCCTGTCTGGTCCTTTTGGGGTTTCTGCTCGCACACCAGCAACCGCGTCAAAGAAAGTGCTGATGGGCGTCTGAAGGAGCAACTGGTTCTCCAAGGTCTCAAAGGCATCTGCCTGTGTCTCAAACTCCCCTTCGCTGCGCCAGACGAATTTCAACTCGTCTGACCCAACAAAGGCTTCTGTGTCCCAGGCAAATAGGTTTTTAGGGCCTTTGCCCAATCGATATTCCAAGTTCTCGGCTTTGACGCCCCAAACAAGCGGTTCAGCCGCCGCGGTGAAACTAGCCAGACACAGAGATGAAAAAGTAAGGGCGGTGAGTGCTATCCATCTCATCCTATTGTCCTCCATTTGGGAGGGTTAGAGCGGCCGATTGTTTGCCTGGCCCACCTTCGACAATAACCTTCCTAAACATGCCGCTGTCGGCATGGTAGGATAGATGACAATGGAACGCCCATTGACCGGGAGCATCGACCTCCGTCTCCATATACAGAGTTGTCCCTGGCGCAACACTAACCACGTGTTTGATCGGATCAAACTTGCCTTGCCCATTGTCGAGAATGGACCACATACCGTGCAAATGCATGGGGTGGGTCATCATCGTCTCATTGACGAATTTGAAACGCACCCGCTCTCCATATTGCAAACGGATAGGATCAGAATCGCTATACTTGATCCCATTCAACGACCAGATATAGCGCTCCATATTTCCAGTCAGCCGTATTTCAATTTCTCTTGTCGCTTCCCGATCATCGTAAAGAGGCTTCTGAGCCTTTAAATCCGCGTAGGACAGAAACTTCCCACCACTGGCGGCTTGCGGGGTCAGACCACTCCCTGGTGCATAGTAAGGATCTGCCATTTCACCCATGCCACTCATCACAGTGCCATCAGGCATGGTGTGAGTGCCGCCCGCCATAGAACTGTGATCCATACCCGCCATGGCGCTGTGATCCATGCCTGACATAGCACTATGATCCATGCCCTCCATATCGTGGGACATGCCCATATCTGCCATTGTCAGTAACGGTGCCGCACGCATCTCAGGAACAGCAGCTTCCATCCCCTCCTGAGGTGCAAGTGTAGCTCTTGCAAAGGCCGTTCGGCCCATTGACTCAGCGAATATCGTATAGGCCTGCGCTTCTTTGGGGCGCACGATCACATCGTAGGTTTCCGCAACGGCAATGCGAAACTCGTCAACTTTAACTGGCTGCACGTTGTTGCCGTCTGCCTGAACCACCAAAAGGTCCAGACCTGGAATTCGGATGTCATAATATGTCATGGCAGACGAATTGATGAATCGTAGTCGAATACGCTCGCCTGGCTCAAACAGGCCCGTCCAGTTCTGGTTTGGCCCTTTGCCATTTATCAAGGGTGTAAAGCCTTGCACGTCTTCAATGTCCGTTGGCATCATTCGCATATCGCCCCAATCGGCGCGGTCTGAGAGGGCAGCGTCTAGTCCTTTGCTCTCCGAGTCATCCAGAAAATCGAATAGCGTACGTTGCTTCCGATTGTAATAGTCCGGCATCATTTTAAGGTTACGCATGATACGATTGCCAGACTGTGGATGAGCGTCTGTCAATTGAATCACGTATTCCCGATCAAACCGAAAGGGCTCTCTCCCCGTCGGTTCGATAATAATGGCACCATAAGCCCCATCTGGTTCCTGAAAACCACTATGGCTGTGGAACCAGTAGGTGCCAGACTGCACGATTGGGAAATTATACGTGAACGTTTCTCCAGGCTTGATACCGTCATAACTGATGCCCGGCACACCATCTTGTTGAAACGGCAGGATTAACCCATGCCAATGGATCGAGGTTTTCTCAGAAAGATTGTTCGTCACTTTAATTGTGACGTCCTCCCCTTCTTTAAATCGGAGTACAGGCCCTGGAGAAGCCCCATTGTACCCAATCCCTTGTTTCGTGAAATCACCCGTATCAATCGTTACCGGGTCAACGGTTAGGCTGTATTCAGCGGCCAAACCGATATTTGGCAGTGAAAAGGATAGTAGTATCCCGATCACACTGCCGCGCAGTGTTTGAGAATATGTCATAGCAATTTCCTCTATTGGGAGGGTGAAACCCTTAGTGTGAAAGCTCGATTGGCCCCATCATGCCGGAGTCATAGTGACCCGGAATGTTGCAGGCGAATTCAAGTTCCGCATGGTCGGGGAACTGCCAGACAAGCTCTGCAGTTTTACCCGCTTCCAATAGAATGCTGTTGGGCTCTTCATGCATACCATGGCCCATAGAGGCCTGCATCGCTTTCGCTGCTTCCCAATCGATCATACCGCCCTTAATAACACCATGGTCCATCATCATTGCCATTTCGGACCCATGAGAGGCATGCATTGCAGCGGTACCAATGTTGAATTCATGCACAAATTCACCCGCATTCTTAATCACGAAACGGACTGTTTCACCTTCTTTCACGGAAATTTCTTCCGGTTCATAGAAGTTATCGTGCATCACGATTTCAATGGTGCGCGTAATCTTTTCAGGGTCGCCTGCGCGACCAGTTTCACCCATCATGCCATTGTGAGTCCCTGACGCGACTGCGGGTACACCAAACAGCAGTATCCCTAAGGAAAGGACACAAGCAAAGATTGACTGAGAGTCGATGGTTTTCATTGTATTTCCTCGAATGTTGGTAATCGCCATTTATGGATCGCAACGGTACGGCGATCCGATTTACGTTTTAAATAAATGGGATTCACGCTCGAGGAGGGGGTATATCCATATCTATATACATACCGACCAAACGGTCATCTGCAAACAAAGCTGACATACGCCCTTTCTCAACAGGTGCAGAGTGGCAAGAAATCTCGGGAAGTGTTGTTACCGCGCAATGGCCGACAGCAAATAGACAATTTCCTGCACTATCAACACAGGGAGTCTCTCCAGTCATATCCATTGATTCATGATCCATAGCGTCTGAAGCAATAGACGCCATAGCATCAAAGATGCGATTATCCGCAAATGACGGAACGGCCAGAACCGAACCAGCCAATAAACAAAGAGCAACAACAATCCGCATCGTTTTCATACGCTAATAAATAACAACCGACTGGCTAATGTCAATGATATCCAAGGTTATGTCCTTATTATCAGAATTTTTGTCCAACCAGTTAAACATTAGCGGATTTAAAAAGGTAGCCCCAAAGTAGCCCTAAAGCAAAAGCCCCGCTGTGTGGAGCGGGGCTAAGCCGTTGGAATATTTGGTTGCGGGGGTAGGATTTGAACCTACGACCTTCAGGTTATGAGCCATTCTTCAACGCCCAGCGAATGGGCATTTACAGTATGCGTTTAATTTGAAAATCAAACCAATACCACTATGCGGAACATATTTTTATTTTCTTGATTTTTATACTGAACCTGATTTTATGCATTAAGCCTTCCCAGACTGAACAATGTAAAGATGAAGCCGTGTCTATAGAAAGCCTTATCAATCCAAAATCCATAGCAATCGTCGGTGTCTCCACCAAGAAGGCAACCTTTCAAGTTGGTGGTCGGGCAATATTCGATCACTTGCGGTTACACGGATATCCACATCACATTGACCTGATCACACGAGAGCAGACAACAATTGATGGACAGGGGACATATACCAATCTGTCATACCTGCCTGAAGTACCAGATTGCGTTGTCGTGTCCGTCCCAGCGGTCGATGTTTATCAGACAATCGAACAAGGTCTATCATTAGGAACCCGGGCCTTCCTGGTGATTACAGGTGGATTTTCCGAATCTGGCGAGGCGGGCACTGCGTTGCAAGCGCAACTTGTCGATCTGGTGACATCCTATGGCGCGGCAATGTTGGGGCCCAATACCACCGGTTATGTCAATTTCAACAGCCGCATCGCGATGAGTTCAACCAGTCGTATTACAGCAGGCTTGCCCCAATCAGGCGAGGTCGGACTGGTAATTCAGAGCGGAGCCCTGGGCAGCGCCATGCTGGAACACGCAATTCACGACGGCATCGGATTGAGTTATCTGATTTCCACAGGGAACGAGGCGGTCACCGATCTAGGGGACTACATCGATTTCCTGGTCGAAGACGCTAACACATCTGCAATCGCATTATATGTCGAAGGCTTTCGTCGAACCCCAAAAATTGTTGCCGCCGCACAAAAGGCGCTGGCCGCCAATAAACCCATCGTGCTGTACAAGACTGGACGCTCCGATGCGGGAAGGCGAGCTGCCGCAGGCCATACGGGGGCCCTAATTGGTAACCGTGGGGCTTATGATGCTGCTGTGCGGCAACTAGGCTGGATTGATGTTCGTTCCATCGAAGATCTTTTGCCCACAGCGCATTACCTGGTGAAATCCAGACCAGCAAAAGCCATTGGGATACTGACCCTATCAGGCGGGTTGGGTGGCTGTTTGGCCGATGCGCTGGAAGAAACCGGCAAGGTCACCCTGCCCGCACCAAATGAGACAACAATCGAGCGGATGCGACAGGACATCCCCCCCTTTCTATCCGTCAAAAATCCAGTCGATATTGCGGGTACTCCCTTCCGCCGCGCAGGTGGCTTTGCAGCCTGCCTTGACGCCTTCTTGGATGACCCGGCGTTTGATGCGGTGACTATCGCCAATACACCAATCGTTGCCCCCTGGGCTAAAGATGTCAGCGATGCCGTTGCCGATGCAATGGCCCGTTGGCGCAAGGAAAAGGGTGGCAACGCACCAATCTCCGTCGTATGGCCCGCTGAAATTTTCAATGCAGATGCACTAAAAGCGCTTCGCCAACAAGGTGTTCCAGTATTCAGCCGCATTGACAGCTTTACCACCGCCGTCGTCGCAGCCTCCACTTTTGCTGAGGCCCGCGCCACCCCATCAAGATTAATTCGGGAAGGGTTACCCAAACTGAGCATTCAGGGGGCACCAACCATCAATGATGAAGCCCGAAATGAAGCCGACAGCAAACGCCACCTGAAATCTTTAGGATTTTCGTTTCCTGCAGAAGCCTTCCTGGCGCCAAATGATCATGACACGCTGTGCGTAGAGGCCCAAAAAATCGGTTATCCAATCACCCTGAAAGGCATGGCCGAAGGGGTTGTTCATAAGTCCGAATATGGACTGGTAGCGGTGGCCCTGCCGAATGAAGAGGCCTTGCGACAGAGACTGCAGGAAATGAATGCCAGCGCGCAAAAGCATCGACTTTCCATGGAAGGTTTCCTGATCAGTGAGACGGTTCGCCCACAAACCGAAGTATTTCTTGCCTTAAGCATTGATCCAGAATTTGGACCGGTCCTGACCTTTGGCGCTGGGGGCATCTATACCGAATTGTTGAAGGATGTGACGACCAGATTGCTGCCGCTGGACCGGACAGAGATTGTCGACATGATAAACAATTGTCGAATTAGCCGCATTCTGCATGGCATGCGGGGACGCACCGCACTGGACGTGGACGCCCTTGTTGATTTCATAGAGGCCTTTGCCGCCTTAGCTCCGCATTTGGGGATTGATTTCCAAGGTGTAGAAATCAATCCCATCGGCGTGGGGAAGGCGGGGGATGGTGTCTGGGTTCTAGATGCTACGATTTTTGGTAAAGGCCCGACAGCATGACCGCAGCCACTGGGCGAAAGACAAAACGCATCCGCTTTGATGAAATTGGCGGGTTTCTGGCGAACACCATTGAAGATGGGGACTTGCTGGCAATCGGTGGGTTGTTCAAACAAGGCCGCCCGCTGGCCCTGATACGGGAAGTAATTCGACAGCGTCTCACAGCACTAAAGATCATCTCCTCCCCCGGTTCCGGTTTTGATGTCGATCTATTAATTGCCGCAGGATGCGTGGCAGAAACATTCCTTCCCGCAGTCACCTTAGAAACCCATATGTGCCCGTCTTTTCGACGCGCAGTTGAGGCCGGGACAATTACAGCACATTGCGTTGATGCTCTATCCGTTGTCGGTGGTTTTCTCGCTGCTGCGAACGGTGTTCCCTTTCAACCAGTAGCCGCCTGGAAGGGATCTGATGTCATCAAATATAATCCGCTAATTCGGGAGATCACATGTCCCTTTACCGGTGAGAAGCTTTTCGCGACCAAGGCTATCCGCCCAAAGCTGGCCTTACTGCACGCCCAAGAGGCGGATGAGTTTGGCAACATTCGTCATCTCTCAACCATGACCTATGCGGATCAGATGATCGCGCGCAGTGCGGATACCGTATTAGTGAGCGTTGATCGAATCGTGCCCAGTGGTGACATCATCTCACGCCCTCGAGAAACCTCTATCCCCTGCATTTATGTTGATGCTGTTGTAGAGATTCCATTCGGAGCGCATCCCACGGGCAGCTTTCCGAATTACAGCATCGATGAGGCGCATATCGATTCCTATGCTACCTATGCCGAAGCCGCAAGAAAAGGGTCCCCCACCGGCGATGCAAACTTACAGGCCTATATCGAACGGCACGTCATCGCACCCCAAGATCAAGAAGGTTATCTCACCACCGTGGGTGGAGATACGCGCATGGAAGAACTGGTCGCGGAGGCACAAGCATTATGATGACGACCCGGTCCGCCGATCATGCGCCCGATTATTCACCCGCCGAAATGCAGGCGGTGTTTCTATCACGTGATCTTACCGACGGTGAATTAGGGGCAGCAGGTGCCTCAGCAGCGATACCAATGGCCGCGATGCTGTTAGCCCGGTTACGGCATGCGCCCAACCTTTCCATTGCTGGAGAGATGTTCGTCAATCCCTATCCAAAACAGCTTTGGAGTTCAATGTTGGATGACCGAGCTCTCGGGGCGTGTGAGGCTGCGGAGACATTCTTGGAACTGTTTGCGCATTCTCACCGCGGGTTGGACTTCTTCTTCCATAACGGGATGCAGATTGATCAGTATGGAAACATCAACCTGCATCACATCGGTGGAACCATTGATGCACCAGTTATGCGCGGTCCCGGGGCGGCAAATATATCCTATGCCGTCACATCCCGTCGATTTTACATCTGCACCACGGTCCATACGAAACGCACCTTCGTCCCGAAGGTGGATTTCATAACCTCCCCTGGCTATCTGCAAGGCCCGGAGAGTTATCATGCAGCGGGACTGCAGTATGGTCCGAAATACTGTGTGACACCTCTTGCGGTGATGGATTTCGACCCCGAGACATTCCGCATGCGCCTGAAATCAGTGCATGAGGGGATAAGTGTGGATCACGTGATTGCCCAGACTGATTTTGAGCTTCTGGTGCCGGAGCATGTCGAGATAACCGACCCGCCCGCCCCCAATGAATTGCAATTGCTTCGCGACGTCGTTGACCCGAAAGGCCTGCTGCGTTCTTGATCAGCGCGTGCCCGCCCCACTTCGCAATTGCTCCTCCAGCATGCGCGCGATCTCCACTAACCGTTGACCGATCTTTCGTTGCTTGGCTTGCGTCAGATGACGCGCAGGTGCCCCACATGCCAATGCATAGACGGAAGCGCCGCCCGGCAGGATTAAGGGCGCTGCGACACCATTGATATCCGTATTCCAACTGGCTGAGGCGGTAGTGTAGCCAACGTCCTCAACCTCACGGCGTCCAATGTTGATGCTTGCTTCCAATTCGGCCCAGTGTTTCTGGTGACGCTCGCGCAATCGCTCGAAAAGGTAGTCTCTCTCAACGTCAGGCAAAGCGGCAAAAAGAGCGTGCCCCGTTGCCGTCCCTGCCAGGGGAATGCGAGATCCGACCTCCAACCGCAATGTCATCAGCGTGTTCACGCTGTGACAAACCTCAAGCTCAATCATGTCCAACCGATCTCGCGCGGCGAGGGATGCATGGACATTGTATTCATCAGCCAATTCTCTGAGATAAGGCTTCACCAAATCGCCCAAACTGAAGGGCTCACGCGCGGCAAAGCCCAGGCTGAGCACGGATGCGCCGAGGCGATATTGACGACGGCCGGGCGAATAATAGAGGTACCCCTGGCTGCGCAACGCTTGTAATAGGCGCGATGTGGTCGGCTTTGGCAGATCAACGCGTTCCGCGACTTCCATGCCATTCAACCAAATTTCGTTCGATGCCGAGAATGCCTCCAACACAATCAAGCCGCGTCCCAGGGCATTCACAAAATCACGATCGTCTGAAATCTCACCACTTTTGCGGCGGCGACGCACTCGTTCACGGGGCAACTCGGCATCCAGATCATTCATGTCATTCACCATATGCACTGTGCCATTTCATTGTGGAGCCTATTCGCTCCAAAAATTTGCACCCAATTGATTCATTCTGTGACTGATCTCGTTAGAAACCGATATCAGTTCCGGCCCTAAAGTATCTGGAAACCGCGCCCGATCCAAACCAATCGCCCGGGTGCCACAATTCAAGGCCAGCACAGTTTCACCATTATCCAGCCAAACTGGAGCGCCTACTGCATAAATCTGACGACGCCAATCGCCAAAGGAAACAGAGAAGCCTTTCTCCTCCACGGAATGAATTTCTTCCGTCAGCATCTCCTCAACACTGTCCGCCTTTTCCGGTCCGACACTGCGCCGGATCATCTCCATATGATGCCGTCGGGCTGGCTCAGCCAATCCCCACATATAGGACCGCCCCATTGCCGTATGCGCGATTGGAATCAACGATCCGACGCGCAACCGCATCGTTACCGTTTCTGGGCCAGAGCAATAGTTGAGATAGACCATATCTGCACCATCCCCAATGCCCAGCGCCACAGACATTTCAAATCTATCCGCAAGCTCCTGCATTAAGGGATCAGCGATTTGACGCACTGAAAGTGTGCGTAACAGGGAATGCCCCAATCCCGTCACCTTGTCGGCTAAATGAAATTGTCCATGGGGCCCGATTTGCCGGAGATATCCCATTTTACAGAGGGTATAGGTCAAACGAGCCACCGTGGCTTTGGGCAGTTGGGTGCGCTCTGCAATTTCCTTGTTACCAAGCGGTGCATCCAAGGCACGAAAAGATCGCAATATTTGAAGCCCGCGTCCCAGGGAAACGACTTCAACAGGGTCTTTTGCGCTGACTGAGGCCATTCCCTAACGGTTCCAATACAAATATGTTTAGTCTATCGCCCACGCCATACGGGAGCTCGCTTCTCTGCGAAAGCCCTTGGCCCCTCTTGCGCATCTTCACTTGCGTAAACATGTTCGTATATTCGCTTGGCTTCATCAAGTCCGCCTTCACAACCAAGGCTCATCGCAGACAGGATGGATTTCTTGCCTGCAGCAACGGATAGAGGCGCATTTTCGCATATTACCTTGGCCAGCCGAGCAGCACGATCCAGAACAGCTTGCGCTGTGGGCTCCACATAATTGATAAAGCCAAGATCATACAGCCGTTCGATTGTTTGCGGCTCTCCTGTCAGAACCATTTCCATAAAGAGAGGCTGTGGCACCTGCCATAGAAGGGGAACAGCCCAGGGAGACCCCCGCCCGCGCTTCGATTCTGTGATCCCGCCCGATGTTCCGGCCACACCAATTCTGATGTCGGCATTCAGCGATAACATAAATCCGCCGGCCGCGAAGTGACCCGTCATTGCAGCAATAATGGGCGCACGAACCGCCCGCATGCGCTGATGAAAAGGGTCCCTTAATAACGTCAGAACATCAACACCTTGCTTAACCTTTATCTCGCTTGCTTCCTTTAGATCCATCCCCGCACAAAAGGTGCCACAAGGAGCCGCCGTCAGCACCACGACACGAATTTCCGGTCGCGCATCAATGGTTTCCCATAAATCATAAAGACGTTCGACCGCTGCGATGGATAAGGCATTGCGGCGCTCCGGCCTGTTCAATGTGATTGTAGCAATTCCATCAGCACAATCGAACCGGACAATTTCTTCAGCAGACATAAATCCTTTTCCTCCAAACAACACATCAAGGCTCCAAAATAAGCATATAACAGAAAATCACTGTGCGGAATTAGTTTTCATAATTTTGTTGTATGCGTAATAAATCCATGTCACCGTGCTGATGCTGAAAAGAGGGCAATTGGGCGCTGCATTCATTATGTTGAATCGTGCGTCCAAGCAGGAAAGATACAAAAAGGCACAATCAGCAACAGTCAGTTGTAGGGAAACTTCCTTGCGATTGATTGGATGTCCCGGGAAGTCACACTGATGCTCGGGGATGACACACAAATATACTTGGGAGGAATCCATGAAACTTACAAAATGTCAGTCCCTGCTGGCCGGGGCAGCTTTGATTGTTGGTATGACGTCTTCACTCATGCCAGGAGGTCAAGCTAAGGCCGAAACACTTAGCCTTGGATCTACAAATGCAACATCAAGTCACTATCAAATTGCAGTTGGCATGTCACAAGCCATTGAAGCCGGCATGCCCGGCACGACGGTTACAGTTGTTGAAACCGGGGCAAGTGTCGACAATGTGCGGCGCCTTGTGCGCGGTGAAATCGATTTAGGGCTCGTCGCTGGTGACGTCTTTGTTCAGGCGCGTACGGGCACCGGTGCCTTTGAGGGCAATGCTGTCGATGATTTGGTCGCGCTATATCCATATAGTGATTCCATCATCAATATCGCTGTACGTGCCGATTCAGGCATTACAGATCTGAGTGGCCTGAACGGCAAAAAATTCACGCCTGGCATTCGCGGAAGCGGCGGTGAATTGCTGATCACTCAAAGCCTGAAGCTGTTTGGGATTGAGCCGGAATACACCTATGGCACCGTTACCGATGCAATTGAAGGTGTGCGCAATCAGCAATTGGTCGGCTACAGCAAATATGCGGCAGCCAATCGCGTTGATGCCACACTGCAGGAATTGATGACCAGTGTCGACATGCGCATTCTTGGATTTTCTGCGGAACAACAGGCAATGATCCGCAAGAACATTCCCGGCGTTGGCTTCATCACGATCCCAGCGGGCTTTATCAAGGACAACCCGGAATTCACCACACCATCAGTGCCAATCGTCTATGCCACGCGTCTTTCTGTGATGGATGAAAAAACAGCAGAGGGCATTGCTCAATCTATTGATAAGCAAAAGGAAATCCTGATCAAAGTCTGGCCGCAACTTGCTGGCTATGATTTCAAGAAATCGATCTTAGCCACCGAAGACATTGGAATTGCCGTTCATCCTGGCGCAATGGCCTATTGGAAATCCTCGAACTGAGCCGCAATAGAGTTCTATCAGGCAATCGGATAAATCCAGGTCGAAAGCATCAGAAATGATTGAACAGATAACCAAAGGTCGATCGATCGCTTGGGCAGAGACTGTCCTGAAGATCGTGTTGATCGGCTATGCCGTATTTCAAATCCTCACGGCATTTATCGGCATGAGGGAACCGCTGATACAACGCGGCGTGTTTCTAGGCTTTGGCCTTGGATCTATATTTCTGATTGCTGCAGTAGCGCTTTTAAAAGAGGGGAAAGGCTGGGGTTTAGTTGGCCTGAACATTGGCCTTTCCCTCCTTGGCTACTATGTCTGCCTGCATATAGCGTTGAGCAACGACCGTATCTCCGTTTTCTTTGTCCACCTGACAACACTGGACCTTATTCTAGGCGGCATTGCTATTGTATTGGTGTTGGAGGGGGGACGACGGACAATTGGATGGTTCCTGCCCATCCTCGCCTTAGCAGGACTGGCCTATTACTATTTTGGGCATGATCTGATTTCGGGACCCTGGCAACCACCCCGTGTGTCCCTGTTAACGCTGATTGAAACCTACTATGCCTCGACCGAGACCCTGTTTGGCTACATGACCGATATGGGCACCCGAGTGATCGCAATTTTCATCGTGCTGGGTGCCTTGCTGCTAAGCACCGGCGCGACAGAAATCTTCATTAAACTGGCCACCCTGATCGCAGGGCGCAGCTATGGCGGGCAGGCAAAAGTCTGCACCGCGTCCTCCGCCCTGTTTGGGACCGTGACCGGATCTGCGGTCGCCAATGTCATGGCGATGGGTCCAGTGACCATCCCAACGATGGAGCGTGCCGGATACAAACGGAGCTACGCCGCCGCGATTGAAGCTGTCGCTTCGGCAGGTGGGCAGATCATGCCACCGGTCATGGGCGCGGGTGCTTTTATCATGGCGGAGATGTTGAACATCCCCTATGCACAGATTGCTGGAGCCGCGATTTTGCCAGCACTGCTGTATTTCTTAACACTGTGGTTCAGTGTCGGCTTTCACGCCCGCCGCAAAGGAATCAAACCTTTGGACCGCGCGGAACTGCCGGCCTGGCGTGAGTTGATTGATCCCTACACATCGTTGCCAATGTATTTGCCGGTAGGCACATTGGTCCTGCTTCTGGTGATGGATTTCACACCAACACTGGCTGGGGCGGCGTCGGTAGCGACGCTTGTGATCAGCCTGTTGATCCTGCGCACGATAAAGACGCTGAAGGAATCCGGCGTATCCAATCTGGTTTCAACCTATATGGAATTAACCGATCAGGTTCTGGACGGTCTTTATAAAGCCGGGCGGGCGATTGCGATGATTGCCGTCTTGCTGGCCTGTGCGGCAATTGTCGTGAAAGTGCTGACAGCAACTGGCGCTGGCGTAAAGGTATCTGGGGTTATCTTGTCCCTGTCTGGGGAGAACCTGACCTTCGTGCTGCTGTTGACAGCGGTTCTCTCGATCCTTTTAGGCATGGATGTTCCAACAACCGCATCCTACATTCTCGCCTCCGCAATTGCGGCGCCAATTGTGATCAACCTCGGCATCCCTGAATTGAACGCGCATTTATTTGTTTTCTACTATGCCATTCTATCGGCCATCACGCCCCCTGTTTGCGCCAGTGTGTTTGCCGCCGCATCCATTGCAAATGTCAGTTTCTGGCGCGTATCGGGCCATGCTGTTGTCCTGGCAATCGCGCTATATGCCATTCCATTCCTCTTTATCTATCGACCTGGTGTGTTGATGGAGGGATCGGCACTGACAATCATCTATGACGCGGGCATCGCGATCCTGGCCGTCATGGCGATCGCGGCGGCCTCAACAGGCTATTTGCTCAGCAGGTTAGATTGGATCCAGCGCATCGCGCTCTACACCGTCGCAGCCCTGCTATTCTATACAGCGGCGTGGAGCGATATAGTCGGTGCGGCACTGCTGCTGGGAATCACCACATTCAGCTATTGGCAGGGTCGGCGACAGACGGTGCAACAGGTCGGATAATCAATGTGGTCTGGCACGGCGTGCCAGCCACCATCCAAAGGGTGTCGGCCAGTGAGACCAGGATTGTAACTCATCCAAAGTGTTTGCGGCCTGCACGGCCCAATTTGGATTTACCAGCATCTCTCGCCCGACCGCAATCAGATCAGCCTCCCCACGCTGGAGAATATCTTCGGCTTGGATGGCCTGTGTAATGCCGCCAACGGCCATTACCGTTGCCCCTGTTTGGGCCTTTAATGCCTTGGCAAACGGGACCTGAAAGCCAGGTCCGCGTGGCACCAACATATCCTTTCGCGGCAGCGCCATACCGCCAGAGGAGCAATCAATCACATCCACACCAATCGAAAGCAGTTCCTGTGCCAGAACGGTTGAGTCCTCAATCGACCAACCAATCCCAACACCATCTACGCAAGACAACCGGCACGACAAGGGCTTCGCATTCGGCCAAACCTTGCGCACAGCCTCAACCACACGCAGTGGAAACCGCATCCGGTTCTCCAGGGTACCGCCATACTCATCCACTCGGTAGTTGGCCAGGGGGGATAGAAAGCTGTGCAATAGATAGCCATGCGCCATATGGATTTCGATTAGATCGAATCCCGCCCGGTCCGCACGCAGCGCCGCGTCCTGATAACACCCAATCAGGCGTTCCATATCCCGCGTTTGAATGGGGATCGGCATATGCCCGCCAGGAATGCCGATATCCGTAGGCCCAATAACGGCTGCGTCCGGGGGCGGGGCCACAGGCTTGAACCCCTCCCAGGGGACGTTTGTGCTGGCCTTACGACCGGCATGCTGTATCTGCAGGCCAACCGGGGACCCACAAGCGTGAACTGAGTCCACGAGACTGTGAAAGGCCATTTCTTGGGGGTCAGACCATAGTCCCAAATCAGCATTGGTCGACCGTCCCTCTGGCGAGACTGCGGTTGCTTCCACCATAACCAGCCCCGCGCCACCCAGCGAAAACCGCGACAGATGGCCCCTATGCCAAGCTGTCGGTGCCCCATCCGGTGGCGCTGAATAGGTTTGCATCGGGGACACAACGATGCGGTTTTCAAGTGTTAACTCTCGCAGATTCAGGGGGGTGAACAGCATCACACCCTCATCTTTGCCGCATGGCTTTACTGATAATGGTTCGCTGGATCTGGGACGTGCCCCCCCCAATTGTGCATTGCATGCCCTCTCTGAAATAACGCTCCATATCTGCTTCTGGCAGCATCGAATGGCCGCCAAGAATTTGCATCCCCTGGCGGGAAACAGTTTGCAACGTCTCTGACGAGAACAACTTCGCCATCGCCACTTCTTTCGCGCAGGGCTGATGCCGTGCTGCCAGTTCCGCAGCCCTGTAGACAAGCAACCGCGCTGCATCGACCTGCGTTTGCATATCCGCCAACATATGGCGGATCACTTGAAAGTCGAAAATTGGCTGATTAAATTGCTCCCGCTGATGGGCATAGGTCAGTGCATCATCGACCGCCGTTTGGGCATTTCCAACATAGGCAGCGGACACTGCGATGCGTTCTAATTCCAAATGGTCTGTGATGATTTCCCATCCCTGCCCTTCCTGGCCCAGTAGGTTCCTGGCGGGAACCATCGCATCATCGACGAAAATTTCCGTGGTCCCAGTGGCACGCCGCGCCAAGGTCGGCAGTTTGCGAATGTCCAGACCCGCCGTATCATTTGGGATCAGCAGGACAGACAGTCCCTTGTGCTTTGCCACATCGGAATCTGTCCGGACCAGCATGGCGATCACAACATCGCGCGCGGCGGCACCGCTGCACCACAGTTTTTGGCCCTTTACGATGTAATGGTCCTTATCCAGGCGCGCCCTGGTCTTTGTTGAGGCGGCGTCAGAGCCAGCCGACGGTTCAGAAATTGAGATGGAGAACCGCATTTTCCCGGACATAAACGGTTCCAGATAGGCCGCCTTTTGATCATCATTGCCAAATTTGACGATGTTCATCGCTGTAAAGGTTGGCACCAGAACCGTGGTGGCAAAGTCGAAGCCAAACTTCCCAAGGCCTTCGCACATAAGGGCGTAATCAAAGATATCCCCGCCAAAGCCGCCAAACTCCTCTGGGATCAGAAGCCTTAGCCATCCTTCTGCGGCAATCCGTTCATAGGCAGAATAGGGATAGGCGCGTTCGGCATCATGCTCCCGAATGTATTCGCGGGTGATTTCCTTTTCCATGAAACGATCCACGGTTTCACGCCAGGTAGTCTGTTCGGTGTTCAGGAAATTCATGATGATGACTGCTCCTCAGATTCAAAGGGATTGCTGCTGGATGGAATGAGACGTTTCGCGCGAATGAGCAGATGGAAGTCACAGCGTAAGATTACTTCCGTACGCTGGTTCATGCCCTTCAGCTCCATCGTTGCGACACCGGCGCCATTCTCTTTTGGTTTCAGCGCGGTGATTTCTGACCGCGCCCAAACTGTGTCGCCGATAAAGCTTGGCTTTAGAAAACGCAGCTTATCGATGCCATAGAATGCCTCAACAACCGTCGAGTCGAAGGGGATCAGCGCATTGACGATGGAAAAAACGAGAGACCCCTGCACCAGGCGTTGGCCATAGAGAGCATTTTTCGCAAACTCCGTGTTGGAATGGATCTCAAGCCAATTGCCGGTCAGCATGCAGAAGTTAACAACATCCGTTTCGGTCAGCGTGCGCCCGCGGGATGTCTTAACGTCCCCTACGACCAGGTCCGGATAAGGATTGTCGATCATCTGTGTTTCTCTTCCTGTTTGAAGTTATGTGCCGGTCCAAACGGGTGGACGGCCTTCCACAAAGGCCCTTGGCCCCTCTTTGGCATCATTGCTTTTATAGACAGGCACATGCAGCGCTTCGGCGCGTGCAAGCCCCTCTGCACAGCCCAGATCCATTCCCGCCGCAAGGGTTGCTTTCGCGGCACGCACCGACAGCGGGGCATTGTTTGCAATGACTGTCGCGATCTGATCAGCCCGTCGCGTCACATTCTCAATACTGTCGCAGACATGATTGATAAATCCATACTGCGCCAACACGGTTGACGTGACAGGCGCACCTGTCAGGGCCATTTCAGCCAAAATTGGTTGGGGAATCATCCACAGCATCGGGACCATCCAGGATGTTCCACGACCATGGCGGACCTCTGGAATGCTGGCCAGGGCTTCGCGAAAGGCAATGCGAATATCTGCATGCATCGCCAACAACAAACCAGCCCCCACAAAGTGCCCAACAAGGGCAGCCACAATCGGTTTAGTGACCGTCCGCATCCGCATCTGAAATGGGTCTGTCATATGGGTCAGGATATCGTCGCCACCCGATCGATACTCTGCCATCTGTTTCAGATCCATCCCGGCACAGAACGTACCACAGGGTACCGCATCCAGTATGACACAGCGGATGCTGTCATCGTCATCAATCAAGTCCCATAGCTCGGTCAAGCGATTGGCCGCTGCGATGTTGATCGCATTTCGCTGCTGGGGCCGGTTCACCGTAATGCGGGCGATACCATTGTGACTGCGAAACAGAATCGGCTCATCCGCCCCCATCATCAATATCCCTTTTACCAGCGGAATTTCCCAACCGCTTCATGACCATACGTGACCGTCATTTACCCTAGGCATAGTGCTCTTTTAGGTCAATAAATAATTCCATCTTGCGGAATTGAATTTCAAAAACTCGTTGACAATCCATTTTGAACAAGCAATTTTAGATGAAGAATTTGGCTGTTTTGTTGAGGCCTCGACGCCCCAAAATTGTGGGCGAACGACAGGCATAGACCCGCGTTTAGAATGATCAGGAGCAGGGAATGAAAAAGCAACTGCGGTTGGGGTCTGGGTCGGGGTTTTGGGGTGACGCGCTGGACCCGGCCGTAGAGTTACTGGAGCAGGGCTCTCTGGACTATCTGTCGATGGATTACCTGGCAGAGCTGACCATGGCGCTGCTTCAACGCCAACGATTAAAAGACCCATCCTTGGGCTATGTTCCCGACCTGACCACCCATATGCGAGAATTGCTGCCTTTGGCACGTAAGGCCGGGACAACGATTATTTGTAATGGCGGTGGGGCCAATCCTCGGGCTGGTGCGGAGAAGGTCCGAGACCTGGCGCGCGACCTGGGATTGACGGGCACAAAAATTGCTGTCGTTGAAGGCGATGACATGCTGCCGCGCCTGGATGAATTGTTGGTGGCCGGGCACGACCTTACCAATATGGATACGGGGGAGCAGGATCTTGCTGCTCTGCGAAACCGCATTGTTTCTGCAAATGTTTACACCGACTCTTCTGGAATCGTGTCTGCGCTTGAGCAAGGGGCTGATGTGGTGATTGCCGGGCGGGTATCAGATAACGCGCTGTATGTTGGCCCTGTTATGCATGAATTTGGATGGACCTATTCTGACACATATACAGACCGGATCGCCGCAGCGATCACGGTTGGCCATATTGTGGAATGCGCGGCGGCGACAACAGGGGGCATGTCCTCACGATTTTCCGACATGCCAAATATGGGGCGCGTGGGCTTTCCAATTGTCGAATTCGACTCCAATGGATCCGCGACCGTCACCAAACTTCCAGGCACTGGCGGTCGTGTTGATGAGTTTACCGTAAAGGAACACCTGGTCTATGAAATCGGGGATCCATCCCGCTATCTGATGCCAGACGGCATTGCAGATTTTTGTAAGGTGAAAATCGACGATCAAGGCAATGACCGGGTGCGGCTGACCAACATGGCGGGGGCGGCGCGCCCAGAATTGTTAAAGATGGTCGTTGGCTATGAAGATGGGTGGATCGGCGAAGGCATGATGTTCTTCCCCTGGCCCTATGCGCTGGATCGGGCGGAAAAGGCACGCCAAACGCTGGGGGAACGTTTTGAACGACTGGGCCTAAAGGCCTCTGCGATTCATTTTGATCTGGTCGGCGTCAACATGTTGCATGGACCGGCGTCCCCCATGCCAGATTATGACCCATCGGAGATTGGACTGCGTGTTGCGGTTCATACGGAAAGCAAGGCCGAAGCCGAGAAAATCCGACGGGCCTGCGCACAGCTTTGGATCATGGGGCCTGGTGGCACATCCTTTGGCACCCCGATGAAACCAAGACCCGTCTATGGTGTCTGGTCCACGCTGATCCCCAGGTCTTACATTTCTCAGACAGTTGAAATTCTGGAGGCATGAGCATGACATTACTTCGCGACATTGCCTATGTTCGGTCTGGGGATAAAGGCGACGTCGTCTCCGTCGGTGTGATCGCCAAACACCCTGAAGATTATTCCGCCTTGTTACGCAGCCTGACTGCGCCAGCGGTGAAAGATCTGTTTGGCGACTGGATAACAGGGGCTGTGGAAATTTACCCCATGGACAATATCGATGCCGTGGTTGTAATCATGCGCGGTGCCTTGGGTGGTGGCGCAACCCGAACACTGCGACTTGACCAAACCGGCAAGGCAATGGGCAATGGCCTTCTGCGCCTGCCGGTAATCAAGGAATAGACCGGCATGGCACTTGACGCTGATACCTTTCGGCAAATTACAGAAACCATCGACCGTTTTGTTCGGGACCGATTGATCCCGGCAGAAGCACAGGTCGATGAAGACAATGCTATTCCACCCGACATCGTATCCGAGATGCGTGACCTTGGCCTTTTCGGCCTCTCCATCCCAGAAGAGTATGGTGGGCTTGGCCTAACCATGGTTGAAGAGGTGGAACTTGCCTTTCGATTGGGGCGCGCCTCACCCGCATTTCGGTCCTTGATTGGAACGAATAACGGCATCGGTTCTCAGGGAATACTTTTGGATGGCACAGAACAACAGAAGCAGACTTGGTTGCCACGCCTTGCCTCGGGAGAAGTTATTGGTTCTTTCGCGCTAACAGAGCCAGATTCAGGATCCGATGCAGCCTCAATCAGCCTATCGGCGGATCCGGACGGAGTTGACTTCATTCTGAATGGCACAAAGCGATACATTACCAATGCGCCCATCGCCGGCTTGTTCACGGTAATGGCCCGAACCGACCGGACAATCGAAGGGGCAAAGGGAATCACAGCCTTCCTGGTGGAAGGCAACACGCCTGGGCTGAGCGTTGGACTACCGGATCGTAAAATGGGGCAACGCGGGACCAAGACCGCTGATGTTGTCTTTCAAAACTGCCGCGTCCCGGCCAGTTCCATTATCGGCGGGATTGCTGGACGGGGCTTTAGCACTGCAATGAAAGTGCTCGACCGAGGACGATTGCATATTTCTGCCGTCTGCGTTGGTGCCGCGGAACGTCTTCTGGACGATGCACTTAGCTTCGCAATGAACCGGCGCCAATTCAATGCGCCCATTTCCGAATTTCAGTTGATTCAGGCAATGTTGGCAGACAGTCGCACAGAACTTTATGCCGGAAAATGCATGGTTATGGACGCTGCCCGTCGGAGAGATTTGGGTGAGGCTGTCTCCTTGGAGGCAAGTTGCTGCAAACTTTACTGTTCCGAAATGGTCGGCCGGGTCGCCGACCGTGCTGTGCAAATTCATGGTGGCGCAGGATACATGGCCGATTACCCCGTAGAGCGCTTCTACAGGGATGTCCGACTATTCCGTCTCTACGAGGGAACGTCTCAAATCCAACAACTCGTTATTGCGCGCAACATGATTAGACAACACCAAGGCCAGAACTAAATTCAATTTGCACCTGCTTACCTATTGCTTACCCAAGCAGAAGCCCCGCTGGTGAGAGCGGGGCTAAGTGTTTGGAATATATGGTTGCGGGGGTAGGATTTGAACCTACGACCTTCAGGTTATGAGCCTGACGAGCTACCGGGCTGCTCCACCCCGCGTGGGTGTGGTTAGGTAGGAGGTTGGGTATTTGCATGGTGTATTGCTGAGG